>JGI24158J21664_10011973_pt1 | contig 11512 bp, 7 predicted proteins | sample Ectturendosymbi3_FD_21664 | JGI IMG/M metagenome (IMG submission 21664)
CAGCAATAAATCTATTCAACTTCAGCTCTGCAGAAGCAACTTATGAGCATAATTCAACCTCTTATCATCAGAACCTTTAAACTGCATCAATTTCATCGAGTATTTGAAGAGTGCATGGCTTCAGTGCGTGATTTGATTTCTTAGTGTCATAAGCAATCACTCCTTTTGGGAGCTTTGAACGAGTTACGATGTAACCTACTGCATTAATGTACATCGCCACTGATATTTCTATTTGTCATCAGTTTTTATCAGCCAGCTTATTAGTTAATGTCTTCAAGCCACGACTTGTTAAAGTTAATGTCCAGCAAGAATGCCTATGCTATTTTGATCTTAGAAACTGCAACTACCTTAACTGAAAGGAAATGCAGAACAAGTGACATGCATGGACAAGCATTACCATCAGTGTAAACGGCCCCAATGCCTGCGAAATAGCGTCTTTGATCATCGCTGCTTAACATTAGGACTGTTACACTGCATTAATTAGACCCACTGCTATATGTCACTAAGGCAAACGTGCTTTGTAACTACAGTAGTAAGCTACAATTTTTTGGTACAGTTGGCTTTCTACACTTATCATCAATCATGGCGCATGCTGTGAGTTGAGGCTAAAGTTATCATTTCTAAAGTCATTGAAGATTTTGTGGTCTTGAGTTCGACATAACCTACTCTATGCAAGCATTGTTATGCAGATTGCATTTTTAGATGCATTTCTTCCCTCATTTTGTCACTTCTGAAGATTTTAGCTAGAATTTCGTCGATGCGTTGCATCAAATCTTGTTAACTGGATAGAATGGTTTGAGCAACTGCAAGTGCCAGTTATTTTTCCAAACTGTTTGTCATAAAAAGAACTCTTACCAATGAATCATTCTACTTCTTTCTAGTACAAGTACAGGATACTTTTGCATCCTAACATTAACAAAAGCAGCTCAAACAAACTTGATTTAATCTTCTGTCCTTAGCAAACATGATTCTCTTCACAGTGGCTTTGACAAAGCGAGTTAAGCTAACGCACTGCCCTCAAAATAGGCTTAAACCTCTGTTCTGTAGTAGGTTACGTCTCCGTTTAATCTTGCAAATACGTACAACTGTTATAATCACCATTGATTCCCGCACAAGAAACTTTCCTAATTCGAACGGAAAACACTACAGTAGCTAACACAATCAAATGACGACCTTAGTTGGTTCGAAAAATGGTTAAAAATAAGAAAACTATTGCTTACAATATGAAAATCGTTTTCAACATCAAATTTGTTGCGTGAACATCAAACGTCAAAAAAATTTCTAAAAACATCAAATCTGATGTTGTAACATCAAAAGTGGTATCTCTGTTTGTGATTGCTGTTGCTGAGTAGTTCTCACGCGGGAAGGATATCAGGAACAGCAACATTATTACGAAAGAATAGCATTGTTGATTCCAATCAATAAGATGCTGGGTCAAAGTTCGGCACGCAAATCTTTCAACCAAGTGCAAAGCACTGTTTGTTTAGAGCAGTGGTCCTCAACGGGGGCGAAAGTGCCCCCCTGGAGGCGATTTCAGGTGTTAAGGGTCGATTTTGTGATTTACTAGATTTGGGGGACGATTTCAGTTTCCAGGGGGGGCGATTCTGCAGGTTAGAATATACTAAAATTCTGAATTGATTCCAAGTATAAAAACCACCTTTGCTACTTTGGAACCAAATTATTTGATGAACTTTCGACCCTTTGGTTCCCGACAAATGTCATAAAACCAGGGCCTCCGAGAGAAATTTTACCAGTGTTACGAGGACCGCTATCCGACTCCCTAGCTTCTGGGGCCTTTGCCGAAACTTCTATAGCTTGTTGGTACAGTAATCTGAATGTAGATAAAACAGTTTCCAAGATTTAGAGATAGATTATGGTTATAGTGGCAACCAGGCCCGTGGTCACATGGGAGCATTCGGGGGCAGTGTCCCTATCAAGTTTTTTTTGTGTCCCCCCATATTTTGTTGTGCCCAGAAAAATTTGTTTTAACGATATAATAAACACAATAATTTTTCCTCCTAAAAATTTATTTTCCCCGCACGGCTTAAACCCTGGCTGCGGGCCTGGTGGCAACTAGCCTATACTATTTGAATAAGATGTAAGGACTGACGATGCGTAATGTAACGTGAAATCGATTTCCTATTAAAAATTTGCGATTGATTCCTTGCTTGTTTCACCTGTGGACAGGGCCGGATTAACCATTGGGCAAACCGGGAAAATGCCCGGAGCCTCGCGCTTGAATACCAAAACACTCATTTTCTGGTGTTTCATGTTTTTAGGCTGTTCACCACGCGTCAAAATTGTAGAGCCTTCTGATTACTGCGTTTATTGTATAGGTTAAGGAAACTGACATCTTTGGCAATTATCGTTTCTGAACGACTTGAAAGAATGGAACCAAACAGCACCACGCTTTATGACCCAATAATCAGATCGAAATCAGTGCATCCACTGGCGTCCGCAGAAAATTCTCCAGGGCGGGGACAACGTCGAAATTTTGTTTATCTTTTTCAGTTTGCTGACGATGCAGTGCAAATGGACGTTCACAAAACGCTTTACCCTTTCTATTCCATTAGTCTGTGCTAGTTATGTACCTCAGTTTTCAATCTTTTGTCTGAAATGTTTTCTACCTATTGATATCAGAAGTTATTTTTCTTTTGTTAAATTGCCCAGTACCAGTATCCTTTTTTCGAGAACTTTCTACAAAGAAGTCATAATTTAAGAATAATCAACGACCAGAATAACATCAGCGGTGTAAAAGCAAGGAAGTTAGACACTCTCGCAAAACATCTTCAAGCAATGAGAAGTATAACTACACGTTGACAAGACTATCGGACAACTTACTAGCATTAGAATACCACGCAGACATAAAACTAAGCAGATGAATTACGAAAACTCGCCACACCAAATATAGCTTTGCACTTAGTGCTCACTAAGAAGTCAGAACTAAACTTTAACGTTAAGACTTAATCTCACAAGTCGATGTGCATAGACGTATTCTAACAAGCCACGTATTTTTATATGCTGTGTGAAAAGAAACCTACATAAGAGCCGTTTGATTAAGCTATTCATTCGAGCACGTTGATCACAGTCTCACACGAACAATGAATTTTTTCAAACTATCTGCTACAGATATACTCATGCTTCTTTTCACACAGTATATAAGACTATACGTGGTTTACCGGTCGCTTTCAGCAGTGTCACTGTCTCGCTGCATTACCTGCCAAGATATCTGTGTTTAACAGTCACATGCAGGGCTAATTCAGCAATGACGCAGCCGGAATGAGGCTGAAGAGGCCATGCCCCCCCGAAACAAACTTGCTAAGATTTTTACTAGTTCTTCAATTTTCAACTGTTAGAAAATAAACAGTAGGAACAGTCGGACTCAAAACGATGTCATTGACTGGCCCCTCCCGAACAAAAGGGGGCACAATATCTCTGAAAAAAGGGCCCGAGGCGACTGCATCGTTAACCTTCCCTAATATCCAACCTTGAGCTTGCAATCTGTCTTGTTGGCAAAGTGCATGTGACTAAAATGAAACTAAATTTGAATTTTTTCCATTAGGGCTTCACATTCCGCAGACAGGTTTTTGTATTTTCTAAAAGCCCATGATTTGCACCAATTTAATTACGTGCAGTGCTACGCTATCTTTCCATGCAGCTGAGCGCGGGCAGTAAGTTTTGTAATACTGGGGTTACGATTGTGTTTACAGTTTAATTACATTTTATATTTCAATGAAGTCAGTTAAATTTAACAAAGTCTCAAACAATTTAAACGAAGTAAGTTTAAAATAGCTACAAACGTTTTACGGAATAAGTTGAACATAGCCAAAAGGTGTTACGGATCATCAAAAATCTAAACTTTTGTCCAACGCCTTGAAAGACTCCAGCGTTTTCGGTTATCAACTGCATGCGTGAATTAAATCGCTATAAAATTAAATGACAACGGGATCCACATCTTATATGCGTGAAAGTTCTGCAGAAGGCCTACGTCGGAAGTCAGTGCCTCAGAGCAGTCGCTGCTCGGCTTTGATTGAGCGTGTGGTGTTGTTCATCCGAAGCATAGGCGTAGCCAGGGAGGGGCGAAAGGGGCCATTCCCCCCCAAAATTTTTAGAAAATATAGTCACTTTGTGCTTTGAAAGGCATTTTTCAAAAGAAAATAGAGTTATTTGCCTAAAACCAAACATTTTGGCCCTCCCCAAAGCTTTTGGCACCCCCAAAGTTCTGGGCTGGCTACGCCACTGATCCGAAGCATATAAATACAGCATAAGAAGCGCAGTCGTAATGGCGGCCGCGATGACGTCTTGCTCAACTGCAAAATTGGCTGCAAAAAGCATACTGCAGATCGTGCAGTCATAGCATCGAGAGGTTTACTAGCACTTTTGCAGGAAAGGTTTATGAGCAAATGATGACAATGATCCAAACTAGAAGCTTGGAACGTCACTATCAAAACTTATAAAACTTGTCAATTCAATGAAAGCAGACTTTTTGTTTGTTGGCTTCAATCTGAACATAATTGTTAAGGAGAAAGCGTCAGAAAAATGCACGTTTCATGGATGATGCTTTAAAAATAAGGAGCACTAAAATATTCAAATGTTGAAACTAGGTTTTTTATTTGCCTCCTAATAAATTTTTTGCTACGCGCTGGGTAGTCCTGGCAAAAGTGGCGTGGCCCACCCACATCTGGTTGCGAGCCTGACACAACAATTCGTAACAAAGTTCAAGTTGCATTCCTGCCTGCATTCCTTTCAAGTGTGTTGCAGTTGGCAGACGAAGTCTCATATCTACAACTGAAAAAAGAAACTTCAGTGATTAAAAATATCTTGACATTCATATGAGTTTCTTGCATCTGACAACTTCACCTCACGCACTATACTCTGCAGAAATTATCTCACAGCAAATATATTCAACTGAACTTTTGTTGAAACAAGACGAAAAGTTAGGCAGGTTTACTGGTAGCCTGTATATCTGTCACACTAAAGCCATGACTGCTCCAGTTGAGTACGGAACCAAGTGTTTGTATTACGCTACTAATTATTACTTAGCCCTGATCGTTTGGTCTGCACCTTGATTAAAACTGAAAAGTTCTCATTTTCGGAAATGTTGCGAAGAGAACTTTATCTGTGACCGTTTGCGAAAAAGTTGTAACGCGGTTGAATAAGCACGATGACGTCATCGGATGAAGTTTCATGAAAATTGCCCCCCCCCCCGAAATGAAGAGCTGTTTGCGCCCCTGAGGTATTTTAGCCAGGGACGCCGGAACATCGTTAGGGCAGGGGGAGCAATAAAAAAGTTGAGGGCAATGAAAACTTATGAAAAACAAAATCAATTTTATCTCAGTACCTAACATTTAAGTCAATAGCCTATATTTCTGCTGCACTGATCCTGCAAAGAAATGAAGATAAGATCATACCCAACATTGCAGCAATTAACAGCACAGAAGTAAAAACAAAAAAAACTGAGATTAGAAAATTTTGTTTGTTCTGTAGGCGAAAATCTTCACACAACGATTCATGTAATCAACTGTTTTTCTGAAAAACTGGCTGAAAAGTTAGAAACAAGACATCCGATCTTCCAACATATGCCTTGCAAAAATCGCTAGATTACAGTGAAAAATCAATAGATCAACCTAAAATCACTACATTTGGTGAAAAATCACTAAGAATGGCACCAGGTCTGCGTTCAACAGTCACATGCGGCAAACGCTTTATTATTGTTAACTTGAAGTGAACATTAGAAGATTTGCTGCCATGTTATTGTTACACAATAAAGACCAACACTAAAACAATCGGCTCACAAGTTTGGAAACTTGCCCCAGGGTTGCCAGATAAAAATTTCAATTAAAAGCCAAACAGTGCTAAAAAGAGTTCAGAAAAAGGCTAAACAAAATTTTTAGGCCAACCAACTTGAAAAAAAGCCAGGTTTCTGAACTTTGGCCTACGAAAGGCCAATCTGGCAACTCTGACCTGCCCCTGCAAGCAAAGGAACGGATATGAGTGAACTTCAAGCTCACCACTGCATGATACTAGAACAGTGAACCTGGCTTTTGTGCAGTGTGAGAGTAATACCGGTTAATAAACCTTTCTTTGGAAGAAATCGGATTGAGCTGCTGATTTCAAGTTTTCTAGGAAATTCTGGTTTAGCCCAAAACAGCGTTTTTTCTCCCTCTGCGGACGCAATGGCCACCATCAAAACATGAAGCGTTCTTTACCCATAGTCATAAATCCAACTTTGAACAAGCAAGTTTAAGAGGTCTCGCTCAGGGTTTTCTAGAACATTTTGGTTCTTAGTCGCAATCTCCAGAGAGGGGCAAACCCCATGTTTTTGACCTACCACGAGGTCAATACTGTTTGCTTGAGTTCAGTGTTAAAGTGCACCCATAATAGTTATTCTTTTCGCATTTACATATTCAGAAACGATGTTGACCTCAAAACTAATAGCAGAAATTATAGAAAACCATTCTGAACTTCATGTGGGCGCGAATAGCTGCAATAAATGTGTTTCAAATCGATTTTGATAAATCATGAAATTACTTATGATAAATGATAATGCTATATGTAAGGGCACTTACGCCCCCGTTGCCTCCCCTTTCAAAGGGCAGGGTAGGCAGTGCCCCCGTAATGCATGCCCGTTCCGGCGTTCCTGATTTTAGCCTATACCTGCGAATCCTTCAACCACACTTTCAAGCTTAATCACCAACGAGGGTAATTCCTACAAGCGCAAACTCCTTGGAATTTCTGCTGATATGTCTCAAAGCCATACACACGGGACCTTTCCAGGTCCGGCATTGCATACATTATCGGGTAATATCAAACAAAAGTTACTGGCCAATTTGTGCTCTCAGCATGGCGTTGATATTGTCTGTCTACAAGAGACTCATCGAGGGCTGTCACGTCCAAGCAATTCCTCCGGCCGAGTTTCGCGCATTCCTCACGTGTTGACTAGTGCAGCTCCAGCGGGCCGAAGAAAACTGTTGGTAGCAGATCGCCGCGTGGTCCTTTGCTTTTGAAATGTGATGTGCGTTGTCGTGCAGTCGAATTTCTTTCGGCTAGTAAAATTCCGTTTTTTCTGATCGAATTTGTTTTCGCCAGGAATTTATGCGTAACTGCTTGGTCCTGGTACGGACCTTACGATTAGCGCAGTTGGCCTTACGATTAGCGCAGTTGTCACACCTCGTGAAATTCCTTTCAGGCGACGGTTCAATTTTAAGAAGGCAAATTGGCTGAGATTCACCCATGACCTGGTCTCTGCCTTAGTTGATATCCCAGCAATCTGGTCACATCAGAATCTTACACATTTACGCAGCCTTTCACCATGACCGAAATGATCACGGCAATGGCCCTAAAAACCATAAAGCAGCAGGTCTAGACGATATCCTTGTCGAACAAACAAAACAATATGGTTAAGGTGCTCTAACATGCCTAATGAATATGTTTAATCACTGCATTACCTCTAATAAATCCCTTCAACGCCCGCGCGAGCCACTATGGTGCCTTGCACGTTTTTGGTTATAACTCGCCAGCCCCTATAGCTAGAGAGCGGTTCAAACCCTCTACGGATGCGGCAAGTCTTCTGGCTTCGATTAAAAAATTTTTTGATTTGGGTGAGGGCTTCGCCTGGGAGGAGCTCGCAAAGTGGGGGTGTTTTTGGATTTTTGACCAACTTTGACTGGCCCTGGACGCCAATCCAATGGGCCAAAATTTTGGCTCAAACTTTTTTTGCAAACTAGATGATCTCCCGTGTTGATAGAGCCCTTGATTGACCTGACCTTCTAGCATGTCTGAAACCAAAGTTATGGCGCAAAAACCCCATTTTACTCCCAAAATCAGAAAATGCATGAGTCGCCCACTGGCGGCTACCGTAGCTCGCGATAACTCGCCTCGCGAATATGCTAGCGAGCTATTCGAGCCCTCGAAAGACTCTTGAAGTCTTCTAGTTTGCACTGTAAAAAAAACATTTGAGATTTGGGTGCGGGGTTTTCGGTGGGTGGCGTTAGAAAAAGGGTAGGTTTGGCTTTTTTTTGTTGTTCTATTATGACGTCATCATTCGGAATAAGGGCCAAAATTGTGGCTAAAATTTGGTTGTATTCTAGGCTGGAATATGAAGCTGTAGAGGCCTAGATCGACTTCCTAGCGTTTCTGGTGGCGAAGTTAGGGCCAGAAGACCCCAAAGCATTGAAGACATGGCTGAGTAATTTAAGGGGAGTACCCTAATAATTTATGCTTATTTTGCCATAACTTTTTAACCAGAAATGCTAGAAAGTCCATCAAACCCTCTAAAGCAGTGGTTCCCAAAGTAAGCAGTACCGCCCCCTTGGCGTCGTGAGAAACTCTAGGGGGGTGGTGAAGCAGAAATGGGCGGTTGGGGGCGTTAGGAGACCCAGTTAATAATTACATTTCTGTTGTCTTACTAACTTTGAGTGACCAAATGTCATAAAAAACAGCATGATCAACAAACATGTATGCATGTAATTTCTAAACAAACTTAGCGTTTTGGAAACAAAACAGGAGGTGAAATGCTAAGAGATAAATTGATGAACTGCAGTTTCCATCAATAAAGGGAAGCTGCACAGTGAAACTGTTCTCCTCTGTAATTAAATGATTATTATGGCACGGGTAATCTGCTACTTGACAGTGCCCGTTTCGTTACAGTGACCATCACCGGTCAGCAGAGGTGGGCAACCGCTACTTTATTTAGTAGCGTCGCTACCGCTCCCGCTATTTGTTAAATTTAATAGCGGCGATACCGCAGCCATTGCTGAATAAAAATAGTAGCGAGCTATCGCTACCGCTCCTTTTGCTGCACTTCAAAAAAAACTTGTGTTGTTCTGATGACGCAGGATCTATTTTGAAAAACCTAACCTTGAATTTCTTTTTGAAAAATGATGTCAGAGAAAAAACGCAATCTAAAAAAATAGTCGTTGAACAGTTATGATATAGGAAAAGTTATTTTACAGTGTATACACATAAAACGCCCACAGCTTCGTGAGTGGATTGCTACAGGTTCAATAATTCGCCTTTATCAATTCAAGTTCGCGCTGCGTGCACAGTAATCAAGACTTCAAGAGAATGGTCAAGCAATAAAATATCAAAACTGTTTTTCACAGAGTTTAATGCGCGCGTAAATTGAATTAGGCCCGCAACGACTTGCCCGGCGAAAGTCGAACATTGCTGGCATAGATCGAGAATGTCGGAATCGATGTCGGCCAGTAAATGGCTGTCCTTGCCAACTGCTTCATCCGTTGGATGCCGAAATGGCATTCGTGTAAAGGATCGAGCACTTGTCGACGTAGTTGGTCAGAATCACCAACCGGGCTCCATTCAGTTAACAGCCATGACAAACACTCCGAGTCGGCGATTTTGCAGAATTTCTCTGGTGGGTCGTCGCCGTCTTTTTTCTCTGGCCAACCTTCTCCCGTTAAGCGTCGGTTGGTTCCACTTGCAAACTCATTGTTTCAATGGTACAAACGGTGTCCACGTCGTTGGTACTTGCTGTCGAAAACGGTATCTTTTATACGGGCAGTCGACTGAGGACATAAGCATTGGAGTGCTCCGACGTCTTGCAGTACTCGATGGTGTAGTTGAATTGTCGAAGAAATAGAACCCATCGAGATAAACGGTTTGCAGCGAGAGCCGGAGTCGGCTTATTCGGTCCGAACATGGCCACTAAAGGTTGGTGGTCCGTCACTAAAATAAACTCTTCCATATAAATATTGGAAGAATTTTTAAGGCGAAATTGATGGCCAACGCTTCTTTGTGTCTGGCTGTAATTGCGCTGACTTGCTGTGAGCGTCTTGGAAATGTGAGAAAAGCGGTGAAACAAGGTAGCGCCAATCCCGACCACTGATGCATCGCAGGCGACTCCTAATGGAAGGGATGGAGCAAAATGAGCGAGCACACCGGCTGTAGATAAGAGCTCCTTCAGCCGACGAAAAGCTGCTTTCTCTTCTGACCCCCATGCCCAACCTTTCCTGATAAAGACGGTATAGCGGTTCGGCCACTGAAGCAAACGTGGGTGGCAAAAACTTGGCGCAGAATTGCACGGAGCCGAGAAACTAACGTAGTGTGGACACGTCATGCAGCGTTGGCATCTCGTTGCGGCATTGACCGTTGGATCTCGGTGAATTCCTTCGCTGGGCAGCACGTGCCCCAAGTAAACCACTTGTGGTTGGGCAAAGATGTCGGCATCGCAGTCCTTGTCACGAAGCTTTTTCTAGTAGACGGCACAGATTCTGTAAATGTGCTTCCGCTGTTGCACCACTGCAGAGAATGTCGTCCAGGTAAACGGCTACATCGGGCAGATCACTGTTGATTTCGTAAATTACTTGTTGAAAGTAGCCAGGGGCGGAACTGATTCCGAAATGAAGTACGTTCTGAAGTAGAACTCCGCGATGAGTGCTCAGCGCGAGCCTTCACGACCTTTCGGACCTAACCTGACTTGGTTGTAGGCATCGGCCAGGTCAATCTTGGTGAAACCACCACCCAATCTTCGCAGTAATTCTTCAGGAAGTGCCAACGGGTGTCGATGTGTTTCCAGCTGCGGGTTGACGATTACAGAGTAGTCGCACAAACGCGTAAGGCAGGTTTGCTGGAAGTCTGCGCCCCTTTTCTCACTGGAACGACGGGAGTTCCCCAATCATTGAATGACGTAGGCGTCCAGATGCCTTAGCGATTCCAGCATCGTAGGCTTGCCCTGATTCTTCCTGTATGGCAAATGGAACGGAGTTTGCAGAAGATGGGCCTTGCGTCTGGTTTAAATTCAACCTCAAGTTGCACACCACGGAGACACACCAACTCGGGCTTGAAAAAGCTCGCGGAACTCGGTACACAAATCACGACATACCTGTTGTAAGTGTCGATCCACGCGGTCAGATCGAGGAATAGCCAGCAGCTGGTGATCCGTCTTGTCAAACGTAGCTTCGGAAAACAGCAGGTCATCCAGGGAAATCCGCATGGCTCTAATAGCATCCCGACCAAGCAGATTCGAATCGGGAATATCGGACACAAGAAACGAAACTGGGTATGACTTGCTGATATCACCGTACTTGACCTCGGCGGTAAAAGCTCCAATTATCGGCACTGGATGCTTACTTGCCGAATGGTAACGCCACTGCGCCCGTTGAAGTTTCGGCTTGCCCAACTCTTTCCAGACGCGTGTGGAATCCTCGTCGCCAGTAAAACTGTTTCCCTGACAGAGTTTCAAAACTCAAGGCACATTGTACGAAATGCACTGTACTTTATTTGGAGAAGATAACGGAAAACAAAGCAGACAGTTCCGCATACGGCTTGAGTGCACTAATGTAGAGCTGCAGAGCGTGTATCGAATAGAATTTGTTTGATATGGTGGTTTGTTGTTGGCGCTTTATAACTACAATGGTCTTGTAGCGCCACGACTGAATTTCTACAATTTCAGGTTTCAGTTAACTTGTTTTTGTTGTTGTTCTGGGTGAGTACCCTGCAGCTCTTCCGTACAACGTGCGTCTGATAAGAAGGCTGCAGTACCAATTTACAAGGT
>JGI24158J21664_10011975_pt1 | contig 11511 bp, 9 predicted proteins | sample Ectturendosymbi3_FD_21664 | JGI IMG/M metagenome (IMG submission 21664)
TATATAGGCTACCAGGCCGTTAATTTTGTATGTAAATTGCAACAGCATTTTTCTGTGGACAATACTGACATCCAAAAAGTGCAGTGAAACAGCAGTCTAGCATACTACAAACTGTAGAACCAGGCCATGTTACGTAGCCTGCAGAATTTCACTACACTCCACAGTCACACAGTGGTTTTATGTCGTTTTCACTGCAATATGGATTGCAAAACTAAGTTAAAACCTGCAGACGTGATTTAAATTCAAACCATGCATCATCCAACCAACGCAGGCGTTGTAACGACTGCCAAACCTAAGGCGGCTGCTTCGAGAACACACTTTTACCAGGGAGCTCACTTACGAACCAACCAACTATGAGCATGCTGTGCTCACTTTCCCGAGAGCTCATTCGATCACTTAAGCAGTCGTTGATTCAGCAGTAATCGTGTCACGTGACCAGGAAAGTGAGCTGATGAGCTCACTTAAAGCGCCATGAAAAAAGCCCTAGTGTCTCTGAGTGTATAAATTGGGTTAGTTTCACAATTTTCCGTTAATGCTACATTGCTCAACGATAATGGAATTTTGCCACACTCACCCCAACACTGAATCACACCCACTCACCCCAACACTAAATCACACCCACTTACCCCGTTGCTGAATGCGCTCCCCATGTTGCTCCCAGGCATCGCTGCGCCCTCCTTACCCCAGGAACACTTGACAGTGTAACCCTCCAGCGATGAACCGTGCTTGGCAACAATCGCTTGCGCCGCGTCACCATGGTTATCAAATCTGACAAAAAAACTTCTTGGAAAACAAGATAACGGAGTAAAAGAAATAGAAAAATATTTGCATTTCAATCAGAAATTGGTTAAAAAAACTAGACCCCCATAAACGAATACATTTATTTTAACATTCGTGCTTCAGCGAACACACGTTTCCCTCAAAATAGTGAAAGAATTTGTGAAACAACGTTGTGTACGTCAAGATTACGTCAGATCACGTAACTTGTGCACTCATTTTGTCGTCAACCCTGTCAGCAATTATCTTTGTGATGATGCCAGGGTGGGTGCAAATAGCAGAAGCACTCACATGCACTGATTGGAGATAATGACCGCTGATAATATCTGTGATGATTTCACGACTCACCCACTTCACTGGGACAATTACCATAAAAAAATAGAGTGCATCAATTAACCAAAACCCCCTCGAAACACTAGTTCCTTGCATAATTCGTGCATGACTGCATACATGACGTGCATGACTGCGTACATTGCCCACAAACGACTCAATCAGTCACTCAACCTTTTCATTGCAACGAGGATATTTCGCTATTTTCTATTCTATAAAATTAACTTAACAAGCTTGATTATTGTGGATCCTGGCAATATATCTTTGGTAAAACTGGGAAGTGGAAACATCACTTAAGACCTCGTAAAAAATCAACAAAAACATATAAATATTGTTCATGCAATCATCTTCGTAAGTTTGTGATTAACCAATGCTAAGCACAACTATTGATAAGACCATCCGTGGTAATGACGACAACAAATCGTCACTTCCGTACCTTATAAATGCATATCCTTTGTCTGGGAATACCCGAACTTCAAGTATATTCCCGTACCCAGCGAAGGTCTCCCTCATAAGTTGTTCTGACAAGCCGGACATGCAACCACCGAGGTATACTGTGCAGTTGGTCGGACTTGACTGCGCTAGGACTGTTGCATAGTCGAGTTTCTGGACAGCTAGAAATTGCGCATATCTTTATTACAATATGCTGGTGTGACTGAATGCATTTAGATAATTATTTTACTTGCAACAGCATTAGTAACGCATTAATTGTTTTCTATCAGGACCATCAAGCCCAATACAATCCAGAAAGGAGATTTTCGAAAACTGTTTAGTTATCTGCGACTAACTCAGAAGACAAGTGTTTGACTTGGAACGTAAGCAACACCAACTCCCCGGGGAAGAAATCCAAGCTTAGCAGAAGCAAACCAAGCGTCAGTCTGCAACAGCACGGTGCTTATTTATCTGCGGTAGAACGAAAAAACTGATTTATGAAAAGCTATTCACGTCCACATCTTGACAATTTCTACATCTCTTTACCAGTCTGGCCTCCTTTCCGAGCGGCCCAGTTGCATCGGACCTGACGCCCATGCAAAGCTTCCGGAATGGTCTTTTTCTTTTCGACGATATCTTGGGCATCCTGCACAACGTTGCATAATCGATACGTCATTATGGAAGAACTTCGTAAATTATGACTGTGGCACATGCATTCAACGACAAGTCTCTGAAAGTTGGATTACGTAATCGGTCTAAAAAAACGAACAATAAAGGTAGAGGTGGAATATATTGACTATACCGTAGTTTGCCTTTGATTTAAATTTAAGCGCAGCTTCAATCAAGTAACAAACGTGAGACAACGCATCCAAAGATTAACACTGTCCTTATGGTCGTTTTCAGAGGCCTCAGTCTATTTATTACCTGATATTGAACAAAAGAAACAAATCCATAACCTTTTGATTTATTTGTAGTTAAATCCCGCATCACTCGGGCGTCCCTGTTGAAACAAATAAACAATTGTACCTCGTCCACTGATCGATCGCGCAATGCGCTGTTGTTTCAAAATAAACCATATTCGCACAGGTTTTCACGACAAAAGTTTAAACCCGCATGTGTGTGCGCTCAATCAAAGCCAGTTGAACGCGAACTCGAAATCTTGATGATCTTAACAAGGAACCAACACAAATGCAGTGTTTGACTATGACAACCCTTTCAAGATCAAATAAGCAAAGCCAAAGCTTTTCTGTTTCAAATACAAAATGACCAGTCGTGCAATAAGAAACTGAGGTAAACGCTACTGAAACAAAGCATATTTTTTAAAGTTTTGCACTCTAATTAACCTGCTGCCACAGTTGTTATACAGCAAATCATTGCACTCAACTTCCCACTAAAAAGGCTGTTCAGATTTGATAATCAGCGTTTTTAGTGTAACGTTATTCGGTAAATCAGTGACATGATAACACAACTGAGTTATGCCTTTTTTACTGTTGTGTTGATCAGGGAAGAATTTCGAAGCCAAACTGACCATTAAAGGATTTCAACAGGGTGGAGAAATGCTTGCAACAGTAGGTCGTGCATTGGATGCTGCAGTTAAGCGCTGGCGTGACTCTTTGTTTAAGACTTCAGCAACCGCAAAGTTCGAATTCTTTTCAACGTCAGTGGATTGGCAGATAAGCTCGCTATTTCAAATATCTAAATTTTTAAACAATCAGCAATCTTGAGTTGAGACCCAATTTCAGTCACTGCTTGAACGCTGAAAAGGAGAGAATGTTCAGAAAAGTGAAGGTAACTTCCCGCCTTGAGTAATCAATATATAGTTGCGGAAACCCTCTTACCAGGAATCGATGGTGGGTTTGACAAATCACAAATTCTGTTTAGATTTCATTTTCATAAACTGCTGTTGTTCAGTTTGCAATCTTATTCTGCCGTGCATTCACGAAAGCCAGGAACTTTTTCTTTAAATCGCTACTTCTTTCAGGACTCGGTCAATAACCAATTTTGATTATCTTCATAAAATCCGGTGCGCAGCAACATGACGTATTATTATGAACGCTTTGCAACGTAATAGTATTTACTTATTGCAGTTGTTTTGTTATCAAGTCATAAAAAGCAATTATTTCCATTTCAATTAACAAAACAATGCGTGTTGTGTAAAATAATGGAGACTAGTTGGGTTTGCACGAAGACTGCTTTTCTGTCAAAAGTTTTGTGATTTAATTCAATCAATAATCACCAAACACAATTGTGATCATTTCCAGAACATGAGTGTCAAGTGTGTTGGGGTTCAGGCAAAAAGAGCATAACTATATTCAACCACAAAAATGATCCAGAATTCATAAATATGCTTCAACATTGCAACTTTTCATTCAACTATCGTCAAAAATCAAAGCAAAACATTTCTTCAACACAAGGAAAAACGTTCCTCATACTTTCTTGATACCATAGGAAGTGAAAGCATCTGCTTTTGTTAAAAGAAAACTACCGTATATTGGAGATTAGTTTTTTCTTTTGTAGTTGGGCAAAATAACCATTACATGCATACTGATCCACAGTTGCACTTCATTTCAAAAAGGTGAATCACTAGATTAAACTTCACAGGTCCATAAAGGCAGTAGCATAAAAGTTAGGGTGGCAAAGAACCATTGCAACCGAATCTGCAGCCAAGTGCCCTCAAAATCATCCCAGCAGCAAAAGCCAAATCTTATACAACAATAACTCCCATCACGGTTGGAATGCCCTGATGTGCTCTGATTGGTTACGAAAAACATAACATATTAAAATGGACGCTTTGCCTATTAGAGAACTGAAGTCTCATTCCTAATAATAGTGGTGCATGTGAAGACATAACTCTGGCAATGTTCAAGAACAACCTTGCTGGATGGGAAAAACAAAAATTAGAAATTAGTTATTTTACCGCACAAAAGCAAAAATGGTAGTATATACCAGGGCTTCTCAAACTTTTTTGAACTGCCACCCAATTTAAAGGTTTTTCTATGCGACCCCCTTGATGGATAGCCTATATCTATGCGTCCCTTTTGATGGATAGCCTATTTCTATACAGACCCCCTTGATGGATAGCCTATATCTATGCGGCCCCCTTGATGGATAGCCTATATCTATGCGGCCCCCTTGATGGATAGCCTATATCTATGCGGCCCCCTTGATGGATAGCCTATATCTATGTGGCCCCCTTGATGGATAGCCTATATCTATGCAGCCCTTTGATGGATAGCCTATATCTACTTGACCCCCTTGATGGATAGCCTATGTCTATGCGACCCCTTGATGGATAGCCTATATCTATGTGGCCCCCTTGATGGATAGCCTATATCTATGCGACCCCTTGATGGATTGCCTAGATGTTAATGATGTGTGTGAAGGTCTCATTACAAATCTTAAGATGCATCTTTGTCAATGGCGAAATCATAAAATACACAATCCATGAAAGTAACTATACAGTAAGAAAACCATCACATGATGGAAACAGTAAGGTGAAAAAAAATTGACAAAAAAACAATTCACTTTGTAGAAGTTATCAAGCACAACTAATGGGACGAAGACCCCTTAAATTTTCTGCCAGTGATGGTTTCCACTTGATCCTTTTAAAACAATTCATCTGTTCGTAGACTGATACAAGACAATTCAGGACGAAGGACATATTCAACAATTTTCAAAAAGGGCTGGTTTTTGGACTTGATGATTATAAATTTTGAGAATACCGCTTCACACAAATATCTTGTGCAAATATTTAAGAGTTTATGAATGGCTAGATCAGAAATGACCAGGCATTCATTTATTGTCCTTTCCAATTATGACAAAGACTGTTTTGGAAATTCCAGTTGCAAACTTTGTCCTTTAATAACTCCGCAAACTCATCCTGGGCATGGCAGGTGTGTGGCCTCCTGAAATTTCATTTGTGTATGGTTTAGGGCTTAAACTTTTCCTGTATCAAAGATCAAAGTGCTTTTGAAACAGTGTGTGAAGCTTTTAACTTTAGTCTAAAACTACTCAGTGTGTTCTCAAAACAGTTAGCCTAATCCCTGGACGACTAGACCTAGAGCTCTAAACAGAATCATTCCTTCATGTCAGAATGAATGCAATGAGGTCAATATTGGTCAGTACTGTTCTTTTTGCTACACATGTTGTATCGTAGCATTTGCCACCAGGTTTCAAATCAAGCAGATAAATTAGCTCTTCTGGCGATTATTTTATTATTAGCTGATGTTTCCCCCACCTATTCAGTTTTGCATTTTTTGTCTTTGTACGCCATACTGCTCATTGTTTCTTGTTATTAGTAAGCTGCATGTTATACGTGGTTAAAAAACATTGCCCTGAGGAAGCCCACTTGAATATTGCCTCTAAAAATGCATGATATTGCCTCAAACAATGCAGTACAAATAGATTCACTGCAGGTCAACTTTCAATTTTCGTGTAAAGTTCACAAAAATTTTTATCTCATTTGTGAAGCCAATCTGTTTTGGGGCTCCAAAATTACATTTCGCGACCCATAGTTTGAGAAGCCCTGGAATATACCACAGGCACTCAAATCGTGGATAGTGAGTCAACACCTGGCTCTGCTGAGCAACTGGTACATATAACATGGACTGCTGCATCGCAGGTGAATTCCGCAGCCATAGCGAGTGTGGAGATTTTACAAATCTGCCATATACACAACAACTATGACATGAAGATCCACCTCCTGAAAATCATGAGGCAAGATAACAGGGAAAAATATTTGTGAAAGCAGAGAAATTTAGTCACATGGCTATGGCAAATACAAAAAAAACAGAAGTATCAGCTTCTAAACCTTCACAAAAATTTTGAAACTCTACAAGCTTTCAAACTAATCCTATGTTCGAAGGATTTTGGCCCCTTGATTCATACAGACTCCCTCGTGCAGGCCATGTCAAGATATCCAATGTGGCCCTGATCACATGTCGGCTTGTTACATGTGGCTCCCATATTAAGCAACTTTGACCACTCCTGTTCCACACAATGACAAGTTGAGATTTGGTTGGTTAGCATTACCAGTGTTGAAGAAACTTTCGGTTGTAACACAACCACTTCAGCAGAAGGCTTATGGGAATAGTCAGTAAAAAATGGCTGTTAAGTCAAAAAAGTCAAAAACTACAGCAATTTAAGCACAGCATCGACTACACCAGCATTCTTATTCCAGCAACTTAAAATTTCAACGAAATGAAGTTCAGATGAAAGATGAAAAACTTACGAAACTTCTGCAATTTTTCCGAAGTAGTTTTTGAGATCTTCTGAAGTTGTTTCTGGAGCAAGATCTCCAACAAAAATATGATGATGGTCTGCACAAAATATTATAAAAAATATCATATTGAGCTTCACAATGTGGCACAAATAATTTCGAAATTGGTAGACCAATAGGCGTAACATAAAATGTAGATTCTTGGGGCTTCTTAGCCTTATTCTGTTGAGTATTATTGTCCTTGCTTTTTACACTCCATTTGGGGTTTGTCACAAGTTGTCAGTGGTGAACATACCACATCCTACAACTTTTCCATGACTTTCAAAATCAAGATTCTTTTAATATATGTTTGAAAACAATGTAGAAAAAACATATTTTACTACATTGTTTTCAAACATTTTTGCAGTGATTTCATACTTTAGTCATCAAACATGATGTAGTGGGGCATCTTTTCCATTCATAAAAAATAACTTCGAACAACTTACAAAAAAATTCAGTGCTGTGTGTAAAATACTGCAGCACGTTTTCTTTAAAAAAAAAACTGTGTTGATTATATCATTATCTTCCAATAATACCTTTTTCATGCTAAACGACTATAACTACACCTCCTCTTTATCTTATCATACTTTAAATGGCAAGTAAGTAGTTTCCCAAAGTGTATTTCTATTATGCATTTTTTGCAGGTGGCATAAAACTGCATTTTTCAGAAAAAATCCCGAGTTACTTCCATACTGTTTTGTAATTTGTACATGCTTTGTCACCATTTGTGACTTGAATACAAAGACAATTATCCTAGATAAAGAGAAAAAAGTTCCAACAAAGGAGTGAAACATGCAAGGAATGTCTTTGAAGACCCCTTAAATTTTCTGCCAGTGATGGTTTCCAAACTAGAAAGCATTTAAATGACTTTCGTAAGGGAAAACAGATTTATAACTGACAGGACTCTTTAGTCGAAGATAAAAATTACTCAAGAAAATACAGCTTTTGATCACTACACATATGTATACCTTGACAGCACTATAATGCTGGTGCAACTGGGTGCTAACAAAACAAAGAAGATCTACAGCTTTGGGAAGTGGTATCTCGTCACAAAAGAAAAGACTTACTACTTGTATCTCTCTTTCCAGCAGGTCTTGTTGCCCAGTTCACTTTTATTTCCTAAAATTCAATAAGAAATTAGTTTCATAACCATCCACCAAATGTGCAAATAACAAATAAAATGCACTGGAAAAGCACGTCAAAGAACAACAACCTTCCCGAGGATTTTTCGTTGGTTCATAGCTCCATGTGCTCGAAGTGCAGTTGAATGATCATGGAACTCAACAAAACAGTAAGGATCGCAACCGGTGGCCTGCAAGAAAAGCTCATTAAACTAGTAGCAGGTCCAAAGACATTTTAACATGAACACTTACATCTTGAATCATTTTGCATCCCTTCACAGGGCCAATAACTCCAAACAGTTCTGTTATTAATGATTCAGAAACATTTGCATCAAGGTTTCCAACGTACCTGCAAATAGTGCATATAATAAAAGCACTAAATTTATCAAAATATGAATTCTTTAATTTGTAGTTGCAGCAAAAAACTTACAGAGTACGTGGATACGCTTCATCATCATGGAAATTCATGTTTAACAAGAAACTACAAAGATAAAAATAGAAAAAACCTGCAATTGTAACAGAAATGATTTCAATTACTTTGCAATTTCACACTTGATAGGCTAAACATCCATTTATCACATATACATCACCAATTACATTTCAGAATGACAAGAACATTTGAATTTCTTAAAACTTATGTTTTGTGTATCACACATGAGTCAAAGTGTCCAGCCAATGCTTTGATGCAAGGGTGGTGATCATATTGTATCAGTGGTTTCCAAAATTTTTAAAACAAACCTTCCAAAGCACTTTTGACCTAGATCATAAACTATCCTACTTGTACAGTACTGTAACTAGAGTAAAATTTGCAGCAAACACAGCAAAAATTAAACACCCCATCAGGTCAGATTGAAATCAAATAAATCAGAACTACCGGCCTAACACAATTGTTCCCAAATTTTGATCTCACAACCCCATTCAAAAATATTACATAAGCAAGCATCAGCCATTACCAACAACTCTAAAGATGTTCAATAAACAACCAACAAGATAAAAAACACTCTCAATTTACGTGTTGGATTCATTGTATTCACATTCTTGCAAAACAAACAGCAAATATGCTAATCAATGAGACGACGCAGTTTTCGTCTGTCTAATTAGTCTGGAAATTCTTGGTGACATGTTTGTGAGAGCTAATCTCATGTCATCCTCAACATCCAGTCTATTCCTTAACTTTCTTTTAACACCTCGAGCCGGTCCACGAATATATCGTACCTAGAAATCGGCCTAAAACCAGCAGTTTTCAGTTGCCTTGACAACGTCATAGCTCCTCCACCAATTGCACAAGGGAGCTGTTCAAACCCTCAAAAAATTCGCCAAGTCTTCTAGTCTACACTCCAAAAAAAATTTTTGGTTGGGGGTTGTGGATTTTTTGTGAGTGACATCATAAGTGAAGTAGTTTTTGGGCTATTTTGGGTCATGTTACCTGGTCTAGGGCCCAACCTCTGTGCCAAAATATTCGCTGAAGTTTTCATTGGAAACTAGGCTGAAGACAGAGTCTTTTGAGCCTTTGATTAACTTCCTAATATTTCTGGTTCAAAAGTTACGATCTAAAATAAACGAACGAATTAATTATGCTATTAACTAAATTATGTATCATTATATAGGGATAAGTGAATTACCGCAATTCGCTGTGGTAACTATCACAGTGATTTGTGACTTACCAGCATCATCTACCGGTGACCATTTATTTAAATGTGGCACCATCTTCAGTCTGCCACAAGACCTAACATTTCTGGACAACCTAACCAGGACAAATAGAGGCACTTTAAAATTTAACACAATATAAGTGAAATTATATCAACCTTGAGTAAAATATTATGAAAATGTATGTCAAAAGTTCAAGTCTGGGAAATAAAATTTAACACAATATGAGTGAAATTATATCAACCTTGAGAAATTTTGTTTTTCCATGCCAACACACCAAAACAAATTTTTTTCCTGACTTTTCCAGACTGGAAAATGACAAAAAAAATTTCCATACCTTAAGACTACGCATGAACTCTGCTTTCTGTGCCAGTTCTGCAATTTGCATATCATTTGCATATTAAAACCTGAAGACAATCTCGCAATTTGAGAAGGTAGTCTTTTCCTTGCAGCTTCAGATTATGCTCATTAAGTTGATCAACATTATCTGCCAAGTATGCAGTTCGTGTAGTCCAGTCACTGCCATCAAGGTATGTTAACATACTGCTTTTTTGTCCTTGCAGCAACAGCTTGATTTAAATTTTTAGCTGAAAAAGCATCTTACAACATTTCCTTCGGATAACTAACGTACAGCATTATAGAAAAGAAATCTCATGGTCGGTATTCAACTTTTTGCAAATTCTTTGAACAGACAAATATTGAGTGCCCTGCTTTGATGAATATAATTTACAATTCAGATCAAGGAACCTAATTCTTCCTCCAGAGAGGCAGGAAGGGTCTTGCTGGCAAGAGCATATCGATGAATCATGCAGAGGATGCCTTCAGATTTTGGAGCCAGTTACTTAACTCTTGCCTGAAATTGCCACATTGCTCTTAGCATTACTGGTACTCCATCAGTGCAAACATCACACACATCTTTTAATTGTAGGCCTTCACTACGAAAAAAACTAGAAATCGTTTCAAAGATTTTCAGCAACACTAAGAAAGTCTTCAAAAAACTACACATTTTTATTTTGAGACGTTTCGGATTATTCTTAATCCATCTTCAGTCAAAAAATAAAGCAACACTTGGCAATGCTAGCAATTCAACCGTTATAAAAACACTCCTAAAAACAAGCAAGAAAAGACGAGTGACATTTGAAGAATTCTTCTTCACCTGCCCTACCTTGGCGAACCATCTCTACAACTAGAAAAAGAATTGCGGAACTTTTTTAGAAAATATCTGAAAGAACTTGCTCATCTGTCTCTCATTCATAAAACACATATGATTGGAGATCATTTTAAGTACAAAGACAAGCAAGCACATCTGGAACAAAGCAATGCGGTATATAAACTTAAATGTTCATGTGGTCATTCTTATATTGGACAAACTCAAAGAAATTTGAAATTTCGCATGGATGAACACAATCCTAAAAAGTCGAACCACCAAGCTACCGATGTAGTCAAACATTTATACACATATCCGAATCATTTCATGGACTTTAAAAATCTTAAAATCTTGGCATCTGCTTTTAACTACTGCAAATTATTAATTAAAGAGACACTTCTGATACAAGAACAGCAACCTGAGATTAATGTAGACAATTTTTCCACCCCTTTATACCTCTTCAATATGTAGATTTTATGTCAAATAATTGGTTGCTCAGTTCTTATGTTAATAGATATTGCGTGCATTGCTGTTGGTGCTGACGTAGACATATTGTGCTGATTGTTGAACTTGAAAATGTTGAACAAAATTTTTGCATCCTTCGTTTGCAGTGCTCTGTGAATAGTCTTTTGCTGCTGGTCTTGGCTTATTTACGCAAATTACGACCTTATGTAAGTTTTGTTTTAGCACTTTCTGCACACCTGTTGGTCCTGCTTTCACTGTTAGCAAATTTGACAGGGTTGGCGGTCTTGGTTTTGCTTTTGACGTCTTTTGCGTCACACTGTTATTTCTTGCGTCAC
>JGI24158J21664_10011976_pt1 | contig 11511 bp, 8 predicted proteins | sample Ectturendosymbi3_FD_21664 | JGI IMG/M metagenome (IMG submission 21664)
AAACTGAATAATGTGTGGTTGTAATTTGAAATAAATAGCTTTTTAATCAAAGTCGCAATTGAAATTTTCATGGGTACACATCTTTTTGGGTCACCCTGTAGGAGCAAAGAGGCTCTGCTTAAAAAACTGCCGATATAACAAGGTCGCATCATTCCACACGCGTCTCAATTCATTCGCGTAACACACGAGCATGAGAAAGCACAGCCTTTAACATGCAGCAGCAGTTCAGGTGAGCAGACGAATTCGCACCGCCCCAGGCAAAAAGGACCAGACAATGAGTTCGTAACTTCCGTTTCAAAATAAAGTGCTGACGCAGGCATCATCACAATCGAACTGTTATGGGGTCAAAGAAACTTTAAAATTTGCCTTAAAAACTATTTTGATATTAAGATTTACGCTAATGTCCGTGTAGATGGTATAACCTCTAATTTGCTTATACGCAAAATCACGAACTGTTTTACGAAATGAACAACTTTCTTTACCAACATCGTTTGCAACAGTCAAGCCATGCAGGATGAACAGATTTGGTGACTTCATTTATTCTATTTGGACATTGGCCGGCTAAGCAATGAGCGAAGCGCGCGGCTAATTAAATGCACTTCTGAAGCGAAACACCCAGAAGGCAGTTTCCAAGCCTTTTCTGAAAAAAAGCAGTCAAAAGAAAGCAAAACATATTTACGATATCATCGTAAACTTCGTAACAACAAAAAAACATGGCACTTTGGCACTAATCTCATGAAATTCGTCTTATTCGGAAAACTGCTGATTTGACCACGTGTGGTGCAGCAGCAAGTCGGTGGCGACAGATTCCACAGCGTAGGTGCTGGTGTGAGAAGCGATGCTTACAACATGCAACACCTTCCTGACGTGTGAAAAACTCCAAAAAGAATATTTTTGGTAATTTAGAAGAAACGGTTGCCTGGCCACACTGATCTTACCCTAGCAAAGTCAACCGAAGCAAATTCGGGGTTGAATCAGCAAGTCTGCACGCATTTTAAATCCGAAGTCGAAAGTTTGCAGGAGGCAACAGACGAAGAGAACAGCAAAAGCCGGACTTCCGCTGGAATATCAAATTGCGAAAGCGAACAATCAGCACGACCAAGCTGACCGTCACAAAACATCATGAAGGAGTCGCCAGCGAGCGATAAACACACAGTATATCTTTCACGACTTCAGCAGCTCTCGTCAACAGGGTGCTTGTGGATGATTTCTCTAAATACTGGGTAGCAGCGCGTGCAGTGAAGCCAGTTTTTTTCTGGCACATTTTTACTTTCCTATACGTCCTCTGCAAGCGCATCGAAACAGCCCTATTGCTGTCTCGGACGAACCGAGTTCGGAAATTAAACGACTGAAACTACCAATTAAGTTTTGCGAGTCGTTTTTCACAGCGCCAGTGCAGTGGTCTATCCGGGCGCTGTGCTGCTGATATAAATAAACCGGAAGTTGCGTGCCTGACACCAAAAATCTTTCAGTGCACAGCCGCAGTGCCAGCCATCCCACGCCGATGAAGCCCTCGAACCATCAGTAGCGCCTCATTTGACAATCACTGACGCTTTAAGCATCCGGGGCATTATTACTCATCGCTGGGTTGAACAGGAAGGGCAGACGCTACACGCCTGAAAAAGACCCACTGAATCGATTGGGCGGAGGGTGAGGCGAATACCAACACAACAACAGATAAATGCTGAGGCTCGAACAGAAAAGTGTTCCTTAGGCCTCACGTCAGAAACAATGAAGGAGCGCAAGTGTTGTGAAAACGCGGCTCCATATCACAGCGTAGCAACTCTGTTCAACGCCAGGCGTGCTTGCTTGACACGCCGAACAACACCACAAATGTTGGCGCGGTTAAATTCGGTCGTGAGGAAGCTTTCGCTAACTTGAATCACTTTATTTACGGCTTGAAAAAAAACAACCCTCAATACAGCGGTTCCGCCAGCGAAGCGGATCAACTGCTGACTAATGCGTAAAATGCTGAGTAATGGCAAAGAGCTTCAAATTACCATAATTCAGGGTTTCATGAAATGTGTGCCAAAAACTGCTTATAGGTTNCCACGAAATTTCACTAGTTCTAGTTTTATTCATCACAGAAATTTCACACAAATACAGACAAGCGTGGTCTTGACTGCTATGACACTAAACCTAATGTGTCAGTGTTTATAGCTTATCTATATCGTCAGGACATTAGATGCCTTGAATAGAAACAATTTTGTGCTTTGTTCAACAATGCGTATCTTCATATCGAACCTTATTATCTGCTCACTTCAACTGTTTGACATTTTTCACAAATCTCCATTTTTCTCCCCCAATATAACGATTCTGTATGACGATGACCAAATGCAGTAGTTGCCGGTTCTTTGTTTCCGTGTTCGTTCCTCTTCATCATTGAGTACGTGCACAACTAATAGCTACCTTAGGGTGCGTTGTGTATAAGCATATTTTATCCTTGCTTTCATTCAATTAACGCGTGTGATATGGACAACTCAAATGCTGCAACTTGTTTAAGTTTTACTCAGGCCCCAAATCCGCCCTTCCATCGTTACACTGCAGTTTACTTGCAACTTCTGTGTACAACATCACAAATCTCCCCCCATTTTACCTGACGGCATGCAATAGTCCGCTTTGCACAGGCAACTATTAAATTAAAGCTCACGCAAAAATAGCGACAGTTGCAAGGGATAAATATTTTGGTTGTAAACAAAACGAGGCAAGTGCGTGCGACACGTAAGCGCAGTTTTTCTCCGGAGCTTTAGGGACCCGATTCGGGACTCTAGAATTGAAAATTGGGTAACTAGAATCAGAAAAAATCGGGATCAGAGAAATCGGGTCCCTTCAGGTCCATACCGGGTATCTAACATTTTCCTTAAAAAAAAACCTGCGGTAAGTGCCTTCAGAAAGTGTGAAAAGTAGCTAGAGGACAGTACAGCGATAAATGTTTGCAATATGGATTCACGTGGGCACGGAATTCACCCCTTCCATCAGAGCTGTGCCTTGTGTGTAGCGCTAAGTTATTAAATGAAGCGATGGCGTCCAGGAAATCAAAGCGGCTTCTTGAGAAACAGCACCAAGCACAAGTTTTTGAAAAAGAAAAGTAAAAACGAGCAACCTTTTCGTGTTTGTTAGACCAACGTACCAAACAAATAATATTGATGGGAGATTGTACTTCTACTTTTGATGATGGCCTGGAAGGCAGATTTGCCATTTCCCTGCTAATCGCAAAACGGAAGAAGCAACCTCATACAATCGCTGCAAGTTCAGCCGTCGGGTGCTGTTCGAACTGGTAATGGTTATGCTTCAATGCAGGTGTTGTAAAGAAGTTGAAGATCCATTTTCTAACAATGCCGGTGAACCAGAGCATTGATGACAACGCTGTTGTCTTACCAGCACAGCTACGTGACTAACTGATAGAAAGTGAAGTCTTTGCCCTTCAGTTGAATGAGTCGACCGACATTCAAGCAAGCTAATGTAAAGTATGTTGGAGGTAATTCCGCACAGGAAAGTTTGTTTTTTTCTGAGGAATCCCAACTTGCAGATCTGGAAGAGAAACGTAAGTGCAAGTTTCTCTGAGGATGAAAGATATCGCAGTGGAACAACTGTGTAATTGTTCGCAGAGATGGTGCAGTTTCAACGACAGGGAAAACCAAAAGGATTTTTATTCGAAGTCAAGCCGCCAAATGCCGATATGCAAAGTTGCTCATTGCTTTTTTTGCACGAAAAAAACGCTGGCTTCAAAGGCTTTTCCTGAAGAGCTCAAATAATTTCTGGCTGCATTTGCAAAATTGGTCAACTTCATTAAATCCCGCCTTTAGGTTGTTTCAAATTCTATGCGAAGAGGTGGCAACACATCACAAGTGTTCCTCTTCAAACCAGTGAGCGTTGGTTGGGCAGCGACTCGCCTCTGTTACGTATGAACCAGGTCAGGTAACAATGCTTCTTCCTCGATGATTGTGAGGCTGAGTTCAGTCTCTGAGACACAAGGAAACGGACGTTGGCAGCTTCTGATAAACGTTCGTCACGAGCATCCACATACTGAACAACAAGCCACTGGTATGCCATAGTCGTTTTTTTCTTACCTGACGCTGATCAAGAACAGAGATGGGACCTGAAAACTTTGCAGAAGGAATCGACGGTGCGAGTGTCAGACGTCTTGCTTGGAATCAAGAAAATATGTGTAAGCAAGCAGTTTGCATCCTTCTCATGAAATCTTTTGAAAATTTTGTTCCCATTATTCATCGGAGTGCGTTTCAGTGTTGCACCGGTAGAAAAGTTAACGAAAGAGTAGTTTACGCGTTTAATAATCCCGTGTGCCGCGATCGAATTAGGAGCTCCTCCAACGCAGTGGTTCTTGACCTGTGGGCAACTACCCACTATTGGGGAATGATAGGGGTTGCAGGTGAGTAATTAGTCATCGCCTGAAGATCAAGGTGTGTCAGCTGTCCCAACTTTGATCTAGAATTCTGTTCCAAATTTTGTTATTGTAACATGACAAAACAAACACTACTGGCAATTTCCAACAAAATCTGCTGAATTATGTTTAGGCACCAAATCGAATATTCTAAGCTTGTCTGCGAAACTCATAAGCAGCTGTGAACTTGGTGTACGCAGACACAAAGGAGCTGCATTGTTACGTCACGCATTTGCAGTGTATGCACATTGCCCGACAGGCATTCGACGAAGCGTCAGAACTAGCGTAAATGGTTCGATGCAATTCAGGTTGTGGGAAGCGAAGATTCAGTCTCAATCGGAAGTGGACAACAAGGAAAAAATGTCAAGAACCACTGCTCTAACGCGCCTCAAACCACAACGGTTTGGAAACCAGTGCATTGCGCCATCGAGCATCCGTTTGCGTAGGCAACTGAACATCATTATATCCAATGTGTAATCGACTTCATTACGTGAAAATATTGCCACTGCACTGTACAATGATGTCACCAACCACGAGTTGAACCAGTAGTTATTTTTCCGTAAAACTACTCATTTGATTTGCGAGCCTTGCCACGATTATAACCATTGCTTTGGCCCCGCCAATCATTGGCGCACCTATTTTATTTTTCAACGCTAAGCCTGCATTGGCGGCAGTTTTCCGATATGCTCCAAATCTTAGTGGTTGGGTCGTTTCAACAGAACTCTCTCATAAGAGCAGTAAAATGTAATGCGGTCTTTCTCCAGGCTGGGTCAATGCTCGGGTGCATCGCTGCACAGCAGCATATACAAGAAGCGACGAATATGAATGGAAAATAAACTAGTGGTTTGTTACGTCACTGAGGAGCGATTCACCAGAAACGCGACACAAAATACTGCAGAGCCACAATAAATCTGGTTGAATCTCAATCAAAAATACTGCTTGTTGTGAGAAAGCAGCGGGCTACAAAACCAAACTTCTCTACAAACTTTTCATGACTGCCAACGAAGAGAAGATTTTCATATCGATCGGCTTAATACGTTCTGGGGCTGATGGCACGCTCGGCAAGAAAGCTTGCAAAAAGACGAAGACCGTTATGCGCGACTGCGCTTCTCCGTGCAATTCAAACGTCAAACCTTTGCAAGATGTCGAGGTGTGTCTGTGCGAACGTATATGAATGAGTCACCAGGCAAAATCGCAAAACACGCCACTTCTTAGCTTGGTAAAGCACACCTCAAGTATCAGGCAGGAAAGACTTGACTTGCGTTCGTCAGTTACGGACGTACGTCAGTCAAGTCTTTCCCAAAATGTCAAGGTTATGGCACTGGAGTGCTGCCACAAAACGAAAAGTGAAACTGCAGTAGATTAAAATAACTTCACTCCACAGTCCACAGTTGTGAAATAAGCAAGAAATCAATCGCAAATTTTAATAGGAAATCGATTTCACATAAAACTACGCACCGTCAGTCCTTACATCTTAATCAAATAGAATCCAACATTTTTGTAAAAATCCAACATTTTTTGCAATAGATTAACTTACGCATCGAGGAGGTTTACCATTCTTGATTTCAAAAATTATCTTAAGCAGTATCAATGTTGAGAAATTTGCAAGCATTGTCACGGGAAACCGTTACTTCGAATTAAGCTTGAAGAAAAACAAATACTTCGATTGATTCTAACCAACGATGCTTGAAAAGTCATTGATGACCAATTTTTAGACGTTTTCGTGATAAATTTTTTCTTTCTGATCATGTTACTAGTTGCTGCTGAAAGCTCTAACGTGCATCTTGAATGATTACCGTTTTGATCGTTGTTGTTGGCATATTGGTAAAATAAATTTTACGAAACTGTTGGAATATCGCGGTACAGAACATATCGTTTGAAGTCAACGATTTGAAAAATTAAAAACAGCAGGAAGTTTTACTGAAATAAACAGGTATGGAATAAAAATTCATCTGCCCAATCGTTTCAAACAGATATCCAACAAGATGTATTATACATATATGTGTGTGCGTGGACACACAAACCCTTGTTCAGACACGTCGGTAACTGACTGCGTGCAGCAACAGCAAATGGAGCGCGAACGTGATTTGTTGGTAAAAATAACGTCACCGCCACTACACACGGATCGAAAGTGAGCGTCGGCGAATCGAAAGTATGCGGTAATGCGAAAGGAGTTTCTGGCTAGAAGGTGAAATCGGCTTCGGTGGGCGGCAGCCGAGACAGGCATCAACCCGCAGCGAAAGTCGGTCGGTCGCTCTACTTTTGGTGAACCGCTGTTTGCAAAAGGCGAGGAACTGGAAGTGGCATACGCCGGCAATTGCTTGCGTGACAAAAATCCCCTTTGGGGATACAGGGTCTTTTGGTTTGCTCAAACCCCAAGACGAAACTGCTTCACTTAATGCCGTTCGCATACATAGCTGGCCAACAACGCATTCCGAGTTCATTGTGTCAACCTATACAAAATTATAGAAAAGACGTATCTAAAGACCATTAAAAAACAATTTTGCGACCTGTATGCCAATACGGGTTTCGAGCGGCACTGTGAAAATAGGTTGTTTTTACAGTACAGATACACCGGAATGCAGGGTAAGACCGAACTTTCTGGGTTGCTGCAAGTAGAGTATAAGTGGTTGGTGTGATTGCCCAAGCTTGGGAAATCAATGAACCAAAGCAAAGATCAAAGTTTTTCTGCACGTTCCATTATAAGCAATTGTTTGGCGATCCTGCCTAAAACAACGTCACTTTCCCGGTCAGATTTGCCATGGATAAAGAACGCCGCTCCAAATAAAACACTTCCTCCTGTTTGGCATTGGTAGTCACAGGATGCTCAACAAATTGTTAGAGACGTCTAATTAATAGCAATATCAAAATAAATCGGTTCAGACAACGGAAAAACAATTGCAGAGCGCGCTTCTGAAAATGTCAAAACGTTTCGCAAAAAAAAAAACCCTTTCCGTCTATCAGTCTTATTTAAAGTCACCAAAGCGAGGTATTCGCAAATTGGTCTGACCTTGCAAAAATCCCGAGTCCATTCACGTGCACTCGTTCGTCTTGGCCGGAACTTTGTCATGCCAAGACACGTGACCGCAGGGAACTTGCTACGGACGGCACTGGCAACATTGCGAGATGTCTAGGCGTGAATTTTGGTCGAGCTATTAATGGCCCGTTGAGTCAGAATGATCGAGACACGACGGCCGGAAAAACGACAACAACGACTGAAGAAGAGCAAGGCATACGCAACGCACATAGCGACTGAGTATGACCTGCTGGCTGGGAGGATTTCGCAGAAGAATAGTTTATCGCAGCAACACGAGAAGTCCACCACAAGTACAGCAAACCAGTCAATTTGTGCATGAACGGACCGAAAAGGAAAGCTACGGACGCGCCACAGCTGCTTGCAATGACCTTCAATGAGCAGTTTGACAACGGATCGCTGCCGGAGTCACAGTAACTGGCCGTTATCACAGACAGCAAGCTTTGGAAGGCTGTGGCCAAAGCAAGAGTCACAAGAACGACTGGACGCCACAAACGAAAAATCGCTCCTGCGGCAGCCTCGACAATGCAGGCTTTGTCGAATCGCAGTTGGCTGAGGTGGCGGCAAAGCCTGCGGAGGCACGACCTGCGGGAGTAAAAGCCGAGAAGATACTTCGCCCGCTGTGACGACAGCTCTGCCGCTGGAGCACTCAAAGCAGTAAATTATTTCCTGATGGCAGTTAATTCTTGCGAGACGAGTTGCTTCACGAGCTCACTGATGGCAATTGTGGCACAACAGAACTTTCGGTGTTTAAACCGCACTGGGTATGTTTGTTTGTTTGTTGGACAATAAAATATATCGAACGAAGCCGAGGTGGTTCTTGGCATGCCGGTGGCCACCAGGCGGGACGACTTAGAATTCACACGAGCTAGGGCGTCTTTGCACGTGAGAAACATGTGTGCGTGTGACCAAACGACGTTCGGCTGACCACATCAAGCGGTTGAGGAAAAAACGCGGCTAACAATCGAAAATTGAAGCGGCAAGGCAACAATCAACACAGGCCAGAAACAATCGTTGAACGGGCATTTAATCGATAACGACACACGGAACTTGCCTGGTTTATGACCGTGAGCGTAATCGAACCGGAAAAGGGCCACGGCAAAAGTTCGTCGTAATCTCCTTTCATCAGGTGAACAAACAAGGATAGGTGCGTTCCTTGCGCGTTCTCGACCCCATCCAGATTGACCCGTACGCACATGCGATATCCTTGCGGGCTGGTGTAAAACCCGGGGCTGTGGAAACAGAAAAGATGTTTTGGTTGAGAACTCGTTTGACAAGCGGTTGCCAGTGGCAGCTTAGATTGTTTTCTTTCGCTTTGCCACCAGTAGCACACACATCGTGGCACGCAACACCGCGCGCGTGTGTGCGTGCGTGGACGTTTGACAGTCAGTCTGTCTGTGCGTGTGTATTAAGTACGACACGCTATAATTAAAGCATTTTTCGAAAGCAGCGTTTCACGATACCATCGTTTTTCTTCAGCGTCCTGCAGGTTTCCCAAAGTGACGAGTTGTTTCACTTTCAATGACTCGTTTCATTTCAATGTTTCATTTAAGACTCGTCGTACGTACAGGCAAGGTCGTACGTACAGGCAAGGCTACACAGACATCCATCACTTTCCCATTCACAATTCACTCATTAATTCGTTGCTTCATTTTCCAGTCGCATTCACTGTAACTGTATCAACATGATTGAACCGAACTACCGCAACATTTGATCACCAATAGACTATCACCTCGCCGAGTTTCTACCGCATATGTTCAATTTTCGCCGCGTGGATGCAAGGTTTTTGAAATACTCCGACTGCCGTAAATAGGTTGAAAATAAAAGATCGCTTCAAAATTGTATTTGATGGAAGAGAAAACAGAATATACAACCATGTGATGAAGTATGACAAAGTTTTTAACTGTTAAAGTCAATCACATTCTTTTTTTGCTATTCCGTTGATTTATTTTGAAGCTCCCCAGTTTTCGTGAGCTCATTTAGTTGTGACGGCACAGTGACAGTTTTCGCTGTGCGCGGGTGAAGTACTTTTTTCACCAAACGCTGCTGATCTCCTGACAGGCGCTACTTCTGCGCGCGTACAAAGCAAAACCGCGAACACGTAGCGGCCGTTTCAAGCGCGCACGGTTCGCTGCTGAAACAACCGTTTAACATCCGTCAGATGACAGGGTTTAAGCACGAACCGATACATATCGTTCGGCAAATAGGGGCAAGTTGCGCGATGTTGGTAGGCGTGTCGGAACTTCAGGTTGCTCGACACCAGTATTAGCAGCCAAGTACACGTCGTTGCGCTGAGATAACTGGGTGAGGTATAATAAGCTGTTTTGGCCAAACGTCATTGTGAGAAATTGTCTTATAAGCTTCGTAAAACTCATCTACGCATTTTCGCGAGCTGCGCTGTTCAGCTCATCAAATCCAAACATCAAAACGTTTCATCACGTCGATATCAGAGCTGACCACCTCAGCTGCGCCATTGTTATTAAATGGCTCCAGCACGAAGTGCGTCAGGCAATTCGTTCCCGGATCTCGATTTCAATTGCATTGGATTTGTTTAAATCTGCCACAGAAGATTATGTAGCGTTTTGAACTACAGCTATGTTAGACGCCGCACTGGTTGCCAACCAAAAATTTTAAACCACGCATTGCAAGCAACCACCAGCAACGCGAATGTGAAGCGCGGTTTGCATTTGGTGGACAGCGCAACTGCTCGAAACTTTTCGATAAATGTTTTCGCCACTGAATGTCGAGCACGTTTTCAAAACAAAACAAAGTCGGCGCTAACGATGTCGTCATATACGGCGCGCAACGACCAAGGGGTTTTTCAACGCCCGGCTCACCTGTGCAATACGGGCATATCGCCGGTCGAAGCTGCCTTCCGCAACTGAACGTAATCGCGGATCTTCCAGTAGTACAAACCGTTGCAGCAACTGCGGAGAAGAAAGTTTGATTAAAAGTTAAGCTGCGGCGAAAGTGCAACTGAAACCGCGGTCGTTACGAAAGACGCAGGTCTGAAAAAATGTGAATCAAAGTCCATTTGAATAAGATTTAAGGATGTTGGTAAAATGATTCACGGTGCGTAAACTGCTGGGAAATCGATTTCCAATTAAAAAAATTGCTGTTAGTCTCCGGAAAGGCAACGCAGTCGAATCTAAGCACTTGAATATTGATACTTGCAAGTCCGAATCACTGCGAAGTTATGAAAGCGGAACCCCGTCGGCTGATTCCTCGAAAGGTTGCAGCAACCCTGGAGCTTCTGATTGACGTTGCAAACCAGAGCAAAGTGACGTACTGCAGAAGCAAAAGTGCTTCTTTCGATTGCTTGCGCCTCCGCGGATTCGGTACCGCTACTGAGACAGGTCGATCCAAGGCCTTCTACAGAGGGAAGTTCTCTCTCCAGAAGGCCTTGGTCGAACACAAGAGAAAAACCACCACCGGAGTCTTGCTTTTAGCCTCTTTGGGATTAGCCGTACGCTGTACAGGCGCATTTCAGGACAGCTTGGAGTCGATCACGAAGGTCTATACGCGGTTAATGCAGGAGCCAATCCCCTGTGCTGTGACACGTGGCAAGACAGAGCAACAAAGGACCTGCGCAAACACAGGATAAAGTAGACGCGCGTGAACGTCGTTCCGGCAATTGCTCAGGGAGCTGAATAGAAGCAAGTTGCGGGCATTTAACCGTAAGCCATCACGAGTCTCGTTCACGATTTCATTGGCGTTTACAAATTGAACCCGTTGTTACGGCGTGCGACAACCGCCAATCGAGGACGCTTAGCGTGGCATGTCCGGTCAAAACTTTGGTTGGTTTTCAGCAATGAATGGGAAATGTTGTTGCTTGATTTGGCAGCGATTTAAACGCTTAACTGCGCTTCTGAAACCAACACGATCAGGCTGATTGGCAGACAATAGTTTTAACTGCGAAAACGTGTGGAAATACCAAATGACGAAACGGAATTCTACAGGGTGTCCATAAAGTGTCTTTACAATTTAAAAAAATTATTAAAAAATGAAATGATGAGATATCGCAATGAGGTTTGTTTTATGTTAATCAATATTTCATAAAGTTTTTATTGACACT
>JGI24158J21664_10011977_pt1 | contig 11511 bp, 11 predicted proteins | sample Ectturendosymbi3_FD_21664 | JGI IMG/M metagenome (IMG submission 21664)
TATTCATTTACATTAACAAATTTCACAAATTTCATCAGTTCCTTATGTACAGAAATGTCGCGACCGAAATGTCCCGTGACCGAAACGGCCAGACCGAATCGGCCAGACCGAAACGGCTCAGACCGAAATGGCTCAGACCGAAACGGCTCAGACCGAAACGGCCAGACCGAATCGGCCAGACCGAAAAGTCGTGTACCCTCAAAACTGTTACATTGACTTAAATGCCAAGGGAATTTACCTGGGCTCGAAAAACGTTAGATGTGGTAACATCATGCGAAGTGCTCAAATATTGCAGAGTCGCGACTGAAAGGGCAGTTGAATAGAGCAACCTGTGGGAAACGGACCTATAGAAAAATACTTCTAGTCGCTCATGGAAGTCTCTATGGCGATTATTGTACATAGTACAATGATTTATTGTTGATAGCTATGCTGCTGGGGAACGCATGCATGCAATGAAACTTGTAATGTACAAAAGCCATATGTTGTATTTCCGATACTGCATTTGCTGCTGCATTCGATTGTGTATGCTATTGTGATGTGTGTTTATGTTGGAATGTGAATAAATTGTTGTCATACACAAGATTACCTAAGGGATCTCAATGCTCTGACTACAATGGCTAGGACATTGATACTTGTACGGTTGAGTGGTTCTGAGCTAGCTTACATGACGGGTATACTTATACTGGCCAAGGCCCGTAGCCACGGAGGAGCATTCGGGGGCAGCGCCCCCCAAAGTTTTTTTTGTGCCCCCCCAAATGATTCAAACTCGAAAAATTAATCAATTTTGCAAATGCTTGTTTTCAATCTGCATCGTTACGCCAACTCGCAACATCACTGCACGTTGCGTTAAAAGGTAACCTCATTGTTACAAAATAAATTGTATTAAGGAATGTCCACACTGGTAACAATTTCGAGTTGTGACGTCACTGTCACTGGAGACAGTCTTTCGAAACAGTTTCTGCAGCAGTGTTGCCAACCTTGCGGTTTTCCCGCAAAATTTGGGCTTGTTTTTTTGTGGAGTTGCGGGTTTTTTTGAAGACTTGCGGGTTGCTTGTTTTTGGGCTTGTTTTAATTGAAATTTGCTTGTTTTTTGGGCTTGTTTTATGCAGATATCTGTTTTGCGGATTGCTTTTTTTTCAAATTTTATGGCACTTTTGTTGTTTGAATTTACTGCTGAAAGCATATTGGGCGTGTTTTTGTGAAGATTTGCTCAATTTGGGCTTGTTTTTTTCGGATTTGGCACCCTGATTCTTTATTTGATTTTCTTGCTAATTTTTCGTTTTGTTGCATTTTCCTGCCAACGCATTTTGGGCTTGTTCTTCGGTTAAATTACCTATTTTTAGCTTGTTTTTCAAATTTACTTGCTTGTTCTTGGAAAATAACCTGGCATCACTGTTCTGCAGTCTCTTAACGCGAACGCCATGGCACTAGCAAGCTGGCTATGGTAATGTTATTGTTATAATATAAAGTCTTAGCCAGCATTCTCTCTAAGAAAATTTTAGCAAATGTTGGATTTAGAGGGCATGAATATTTTAAAGATGAGTTGCCAGAATTCTAAATGAATTGCAAATTTCGTGAATTTAGAGTTTAGGATAAGTAGAAAAAAAGTCAGTTTCATCTCGATTCAGAGAGGACGTGTTTCATAACAAAACACATCAGAATTCACAATGAAAGTGAGAGTTTGAATTTGAAAGCATCTTACGTTGAAATCATTGATACTATTTACAGCGAATTCAGCCACCGGTTTTCAGAGTTTGATATGTCTCTCGTTAAATCTTTGCGTGTTCTTTCACCAGCATCGAATTGCTTTCACGATAAGGAAAGAGTTACAACCTCTTTACTCTTTAGTCAAATCAACTACTCGATGCTGAAACCACTACTGTGAAAAGCACTGTCACATCAAATCTTCTTGATGTGCTTTAAATTAAAACACCCGTAGGAATTTGGACCAGTTTTTGAAATGGTTTTGGAAGTATAAAGCAGCTTTTCCCACCACATACTTGCTGCTGAGCGCGGGCTTAACTGTAGGAGTTTCGACAGCCACATCCGAAGCAAGCTTTTCCAGTATGGTGAGGATACTCACACCTCATCGCAGGTGCATGACACACGACCGTACAGGGGGCGTAACGAGGTTAGACAGCGCCCTGGGCAAGAAGCACGTTTGGCGCCACCTTGTTCGAATTTGAGGTCTTTAGGAAGCAAATGTACTGTATTGAAGAAAGTACTTGTGACATTGTTTGGACTTTTTGGCGCCCCCGCAGTCATTAGGCGCTGCCCGTAGTGATTCGGCACCCGGGGAATTGCGCCCAATTGCCCCCTCGTTACGCCCCTGCGACCGTATAAATGTCAGCGGGTTTTGTTAGGTTTTGAATAAAATGAAACTGTTGCTGTGGCAAACGAAGACATCGTTTCTGAATTTTCGACCAAAATTCGACGAATGCATGTTTGAAGTATTCTCTTGACACTGCAAGTGCCTCCATGAATATTATTCATCTAATATGCTATGTAACAGGTGTCAGAACTGCAGGTTTTGTGACAGTTTATGCTCAAATATCTGTTCTTGTTTTTTTCATGTTTTCGTTTCGCGGTGTACCAAAAGACGTTCTAAACACTGCGAGTGTTGATAAAAGGTAGAACGTCTACACTCTAGAGTCCTACGTGGTTCAGGGGTATAGTGGGGCGGGAACGCGTGGGAACGGCGTTCCCACACCTTTTTCAGGTTTTGTTTTGAATGAGTTTGCAGCTGTTTCAAAATAGCTATTTTTTGGATGCGTTCCCACACCTTTTTTGTTAGCACTGCATCCTTGACATGGTTCGACTTCCAGCTGTTAATGGGAACGATTGATTGATTTTTTCAGTGACCAATAGAATGTATGTATTTATTACATATAATCTCGTGCATTGTGGTTACTTTGTGAGAAATTAGACGGAGTTTCTTTCGTACCAGTGTCTTCACTTTGAATACTGATACGAATGAAATTGGTTCAGTTTTGTTGTTTATGACAATATATTGTTGAGTTTTCAAAAAAGTTAACAGTGTGTTGGGAAACATCAAACAAAATTTTGCTGAATAAAATGCGACAAACGGGCATCAAGCACTGGAGTGTAGTCAGAAAAATAGCTTGAAGCCAGGCCCGTAACCAGCTTGGGACACCAGGGTGGGCGAAGAGTTTTCTGAGATGGTCCAAATTTTTAAACTATGTCCAATGCTTTCAAACTAGGTCCAACACATTTTCTAGGGGATCGCGTAAGAAATTTTGGGGGGTCTCCGCTCCCCCCTAGTTACGGGCCTGCTTGAAGCATAGGCGATTTTTTTCATGTTGTTTTTCTTTGTTGTTTCCGGAGAAAAGCGCATAACTAAAGAAATGCTCTTAATTTTGGCAGGATACTTTTTCTGGAAAAGGTCATCGTTTTCAAAAATTTGAGAAAGGCGCTGGAGTCCTTCTCCCTACTTGGCTAACTACGGCACGTAGCATACCGGTACAAACACAAATCGTATGAGATCAGACTGAAAACAGACAACTGGCAATATGCTGCCCAGTTAATCGCTGAAAATTAATAAAATAATTTGTTCTAACATGCAATAAAACAAAAATATTGCCCCCTAAGAATATATTATGCCCCTCAAACCTTAAAACATAGCTACGGGGCTGTACTGGCCTATAACATGTGTAAACTGTAAAGCAATGTCTTCTAATGATTTTGCGAAAAACGTAAACTCCCAAATTACGGGCTAGGAGAGAAAACAAAGTTAGGAGGGTCATTCCGGGGGTGGGTGCCGGTGTCGGGGATGAAAATGCAGAGTCTTGTGGGGTTGTCCGTCCTCTCCTCATATCACTGGTGATCCGCTCACTGCGCCGCACGTATGTTGTTGTTGTCAGATGAACTTATGAGATATTGTGCGGCGAGTATAAGTGGGTGTCTCGATTTGAGGCGCCGTGCGTTTGCACTCGATGGACGGGTGAGTGCTGAGTGTGGCAGATGTCCAGGTTCCACAGCACGGCGTGCCAGAGACAGTGTGGATCCATTGCGAAAGTTCAGCAGGTTGGATGCCTGCGAGGATTGGAAGGCTGTTCGCTGGTGTAGGGTGCAAGCATCCTATCACAATTCGCAAGGCGCTGCTGTTGGCAGGGTCGACGAGGCAGGTGTGAGCACTGCGGCAGCAGACAGGGGCGCAGTACTCTGCGGTTGAGTGCACCACGGCCAGGGCGGCAATTCGCAGAGTTATTACCCCAGCACCCCAGACGAAGTCAGCAAAACGCCTCAGGAGCGCGAAGCCAGATGTCAGCTACTTGCGAAGTGACTCAAGGTGTCGGCGATACGTGAGCGACCTGTCCAACGATACTTAGGTATTTGGGCTCGGAGCAGAAGAGTAGGGTTTTGTTGTTGTATTTGACTTTAAGCTCATGTTTAGCTTTCTTGTTGTTATGATGGAAGGCTGCCGACACTGTGTTTGTAGTGCTGAGCTTTAGCTTCCAACTCTGGATGTATTCACCTAGTGTTGCCATGTCCTTGCTCAGCACCCTTTCCACTGCCAGCCAGTCTCCATCAGCATGCATGACTGCTGGATCGTCTGCATATGCATACTTTCTGGACACGTTGGTTGGCAGGTCGGAAATGTCGATGTTGAAAAGAAGGGGCGCCAGGACAGATCCCTGAGAGACGCCATTCTTGAGGCGTCGTAACTTGCTTCTTTTGCCGTTTCCGGTGGTAAGGGTAAATCTGCGATTGCCAACCATCTCCATGATCATGCGGACCATGTGTCTATCAGGCAGCAATTGCAGTAGCTTGCAGGTGAGGCCGCGGTGCCATGCAGTGTGGTAGGCTGCTGTGAGGTCGACAAACCCAGCCCCGGTCTTTTTTTAGCCGAAAAGCTATCTTCCGTGTCCCATGTCAGCAGGGTGACCTGGTCTACACCCGACCTCCCGTGTTGAAAGCTTGCCTGTTCCCGAGGGAGCAATGGGTCGATGATTGGATCGACACGAGCGTAGATGAGTCTCTCGAGGATTTTAAAGGGGACACACAGCAGAGGTATGGGACGGTAGCTCTTTAGGTCCCCCAGTGGCTTTTCTGGCGTAGGGATAGCAACTACTAGTGCTCTTCTCCAGATATTTGGTATTTTGAGTTGGCGCATGCAGGAAGTGAGGAAGTCGCAAAACCAAGATTTGAGAGCCGACCCGGCGTAGAGTATGAACTCCGTGAAGATGGAATCCAATCCCGGAGATATTCCTGGCTTCAGGCGTCTGAGGGCAGCATCAAGCTCCTCGAGCCTAAAGGGTTCAGAGATACTGTGACCCTCAGGTGTTGGAATCTTCCATAGGTCGGACAGCTCCTTGTTGACCAGCCTGGTGGACACGCAATCCATTGTCCTGTGTGCCCCGTTCTTCACGATTTGTGAGGTGATGGAAGTTTCCGAGACGGGGCATTGGCGAAAGGAGCGTCCAGACCTGCCAGTAAGTTTATTCATGGTTCTCCATGCCTTGCGGCTAGAGTGTGAGAAGTCGATGGAATTGACAGCTTCCTCCCATCGCTCCTGCTTATTCAGCCGAGACAGTAGGGACGAAGCGGCTCTATCAGAGTCAGTTCCCACCGTGGCTCGGGTGATGCAGCGATAGAGGGTCTCGCACTCTTTGTCCCAGCGTGGCACAAAGTTCGTCCGGCGGCCAAATGGTAAACATGGTCTGGCCGCGGATAGTAGGCTCTCGCAAAACTCGTGTTATGCCCTCTCAATGTTTGATGTGTCTGGAGGTGGCAACTTCTCAATGGATTCATCTGTGTGCAGGCAAAAGCGCTTTCAATCATCCTTGCGAAGATTTAACGCTTCACCGGTTCGCTGTGGGCAGGAACCTTGAGCTTCAGTGGCGTTATGAAGGAAGGCCGATGTTGTGACCTCGAGAACTTTCCAAGAACACATCTGCCCGGCAGTCGGCTGTCCAGGCTGAAACTCGCGAAGGCCAGGTCTGGGTCGGTACCGACCTTCCGTCGGTGAGAGAAGAAGCTGGCTGTTTCCTTTGTGTTATACAACAGTCCAAGGTTGTTGGATGTTGCCCAGGAGTTTAGGCTCTCACCGTTAAGAGATGTTTTGTTGTAACCTCGGTTGACATGTTGGCAGTTGAAGTCACCAACATAAAGACTGGGGAGTGGGAACGTCGGGATGGCCTTTGGTGTGAATCGCGAGCGTGGAGGTTTGTAGACGTTAATGATCTTGTATCTTGCGACGTCTACGCACAACCACTCAGTCTCTGGTAGTTCTGGAGATTGATCGACCAGTGACCATTCCAACCGCTCATGGGCAAACGTGTCAAGGCCGTGGTTCCTGCTAGGACTGACCCAGTTAGTGAAAAGTTGGGAATCACTAGCTTGTCTGCAGTTGTGCAGTGGGTCTCCTGTAGGACGATGATGAAAGCCTTATTCTTATAGGTTAGCTGCTGTTGTATCTTTTGTGTGTTGCCATGCACTGTTGGGTCTGGTATGTACACGACAAGACACAGTGTACGTTAGGTACAGTATTTTATTAAAGTGGATTCATACATGTACCAAGACACATTGTCACAAAAGCTAAGTTTGCTTAACATAGCTATTTTACCCTGAGCCGAACACATCAAAAATTTAGTAGTAAATATTTTTTTATGAAACGTCAAGCATTTCTGTTGGTATTGTAAGTTACACCATATTATCTTTAATAATTAATTACTGTTACATCACATACAGTAATAAATTAAATCCTATCTTAATTAATAATAATTTTTTAACTTACAGTTATGGTTTTGTTTCAGTTCTCCAGACCTGAGATCAACATAACGTACTCTTGGACAACCTTTGGACGTAACGAACAGAGTTGCAACCGAAGAGAACCGAACGTACAGATGTTAACGTAGACCGAACGAACGAAGTAGCAATAGTTGAAGACCAAACGTACTTGGAGACCAGTACAGAGCGAAAGAACTTCATCAGTTTCAATCGTACAAATGGACAATCCGTGAACGTAAGCGTACAGTAAATCGAGCGAACAGTTCTTCTTTACTTCTGGATTCCTTCTTCTTAAGGTGTCTTCGTCTTCGGAGGCCATTTCTGGTCTCTGCTCTAGTGTGCGTTTTCCATAGCTTTTACAGAAAGTGTGGCTGTATCTTCTTTGACTCTTCGCCAGGCTATGACTATTTTCTTAGTTTGTTCATTGACCGGGTTCTTTCCAGGGTACAGCGTCCGGGAAGCTGTCTTCCTGTGAAAGGCTTGATCCGGAAGGCCATGTTTTAGCTTATCTGTTTTAATATAGCACGCAACTGCAGGTGGTCACAAGTTGTCATGAGTTGTCCTGAGTTTTTAATGGGCTAGCACCCGTGGTGAAACACCCTATCTGCAATTTGCAGGTGCAATGGTGTTTCACTCTTGGTTGTATCTTGTGTGTTTTTTACCTGGTTTGCATGTTAGTTTGTAGCTGCATTGCTTGCTTGCAATTTCCAATATGCTGCATTGCATAGCTGTGGACTGCAGCTCTTGGCTAATTGCTTGAATGTAAATTGCTTGCCTTAGGTATCTTCGTATCTTTCGAGTCCAAAGGTTGTTCTTATCTGTTCATAGAGTCTGTGCTTTAGCCTTTTCAATCATTAGATTCGTGTATGTATGGTCCATAGTTTTGTCCATTCTATCGTCCGATATTTCTTCATTGTGACTATGTTGTTGGAGGATATGTCCTACAACACTGCTCAATGACAGAGATCTTGCTTGCAGTCAGTCCCTCGGTGTTCAACTGGAGTATGTTGGGTGGTGGGTCTTCGGCAGCATTTCTGCTGCCGCGCCCTGAGAAGGTCCTTTTATGACCCATCCCATGTCGAACACAACCAGCGTGGATAGCAGTGGTTGCTCTCTTTGAACCACTGGAAAACACCATCAGAGATCAATTGATTTATTTATTTTTTTGACTACATCAATTGATTCTCGCTCTCGTAGGACAAGAGGTAAGAGACGTAGAAGGACCCTCGCAGAGACGTAGAAGGACCCTCGCAGGCATGATGGGCTAGGTCTGACAGATCCTCGTGAAGCCGCCAAGACAAAATACAAACACTCCACCCAGATCACTGATGAACTAACAGACAAAATCTACGATCAAAAACTCAATCCTGCTTACAACCCCTCAGACCAGTAATATTCCAGACACACGAAAAACAGAGCACGACAAGAGAAGAACTCAAAATACTGAAATAGCCGTGATGAACTATTAGAGCAGGGGTTCCCAAACTTTCTCTTACCATGCACCCCTTCAGTATTCCGACAGATGAGCATGTACTCCTACAGCATTTCAACAGACAAGTATGTACCCCTTCAGAATGTGGACAGATGTACATGTACCCCTAAAAGTTTTTATGACAAAATGATTTTTCATGATTATTCATAGATATATTTAACAATAAGCACATAATGACTTTTGAAAACAATATTAACTGATATATGCATAAATATTTGGAAATAAACAATATGTAAATATATTTCTATCTTGTATTGCTAACCTTAAATGTATCCCCTTGGATAGGCAAATGTACCCCTGGGGGTACATGTACCCTAGGTTGGTAACCCCTGTATTAGAGGAACTGACCCCTGTGTCACAACAACTCATAAAAAGAGCAATGAAAAAATGGGCATCTTCTTGGCTGTCAGCCTTGGCAATCAAAGCGATTGGGTATGCACTAAACAAGAATACGTGGATGCCGTCTGCATGAGATATGGATGGAAGGTGAAAGGCATACCCACCCACTGTGCTTGTTGGGAGACCAACTCCGTGGATCACAGCCTCATAACATATGTGAACTGGGTGGCTACACTTCAATGAGGCACAACTCAGTGAGAGACTCTGAGGCACAGATAATGAGAGAGGTCTATAGGGATGTTCAAACCAAACCCCACTTCTGCCAATCAACGAAAATGACTATGAAAGAAAAAAGTCAACACTGCTGACAATGCGAGGTTGGATATCACTGCGAGAGGACTGTGGAATAGCTGTGACTGTGAAAAAACTTTCTTTGACATAAGGATCACGCATCCTACCTCACAGTCTTATTCTGGGAAGTTCCTAACAGAGATCTACCAACGACGAGAAAAGGATAAGTACAACCAAACAGTGATTAGCATTAAAAAGCCTTCATTCAATTCCCTTGTCTTTACCACAAGTGGAGGAATGGTACCAGCATGCAACAGAGTCAAGAAAAGACTGTCAGAAAAAATAGTTGAAAAACGCAGAGAGCCATATGCATCTGTACCAAAGTTACGTGAGCCCGCAGTTGTTCAATGTCCAGGCGGCAGTAAATAAAACGGATCCAGAAAAATACCCGCGAAAGTGCCGGCTGGCGGCTGTGCCGGTGTCAAACGAAATTTGAGTGTGAAAGGTGCTTCGAAGCCTATGTCGTGATTTTCACTTACATTTTCAGGTGTTCTGGTTAACGCCACTGCTTTAGCTTACCGTTGCTGCTTGAAAGTTTAACTGGAAAAAACGATTCATTCGCGGGGTTTTAGCTCACACTACTAGATCCTTGCGCTTTTTCTCTTTAGAAACTTTGCGCTTTACAGTAAAACGTTATATTTTGCCTGTTCTTATCGACCTGCGTTATGCATAGAGTGTGTGTTTATACTACGGACTTTGTGTCTGCTGACAAATAAAATCAAATCGAAATCAAATAGCTGATGATGGCATTACAGATTTCGGCATCGCGCTAGCTAAACGCTACAATCTCGTTTCCTGCTCTTTCTGCAAACTGACTGATTAAAACCTTTTCTGACGGACCACGCAAGAACGTGTAGTGTAGCCTATAGCCTATGACTTGACTAGCGTCATATGTTTATTATGATGTAACGCAACGATAGTAGGCTAACCATCGAAAAAAAAGTTCGTTTCCACCATACATTACTCTTTATAACGAGTCAAAGAATCGCAGTTCGGCTGCGGGTGCCTCCAGACGGGAGACGGCACAAAAAATTACGGGATCATTGATACTAAACAGCAACCACAAAAGGACTAGCTTTAGCACGTAAAGAGCATCGCTTTTGCGACATTTGTGCAGTAGGCGTAATGCACGAGTAGATAATCATACCCATTCCAATAGAACGATTATCAGGAAAAAGTTACAAGCAAAATTCAAATACATCGTCATCGAACAAAACCAAAAATATTTTTATTCAGAAGTAATTTCTAAAACTGGCAGTAAGTCAAACCTACAGAGAAAACAAGAATGATACTCAATGCAACATCGGAATATATAGTTGTATTCTTGTATCGCTTCTGAATCACGACAATTTTTAAAACGAATTTTTTTTAAATGCAAATAATTGTCATCACGGGGCTTCCTTGGAGCGGGGGACCCGGGGCAATTGCACCCGTTGCCCCCCCTTAATCCGGCCCTAGGTGGCAGGCAGTTGGATAATGTTCAAAATATCCCAAATGAAGTGTCGGCGGAAAAACTTGAAATAAATTTGGCAAAGACACGAAACTATAATTTCAGCTGCAATTTTAGAACACCAAAACATCCAATGAAGAATGACCTTTCACGTGAGCCATATTTCGTCATTTTGGCATGAGTAAAAAGTTCAAATATTTTTGAAAAAGTCACGAAACCGCAATGCCCGCTAGATTTTTTCACAGAAATACGTCTATTGAACAAAGACCTTTCATATGAGCCAGTGGCACTTACTGCACTTGCACGCACGCCTACATCCCTGTGTCCACGATGTTTCAGGACAACGCGATGCAGGTGCGCAAATTTCTGCTGACGGGTTATCAGTTTTCCAGCGTAAGTATACCGATAGAATTTGTGGTCGTGTTACGCGGTGTTCGATTATCAGTTTTGTAACAGCCGGACTGTGGTGGCGGTCTGGATACCGGGGTGGTCGCGTTAGTGAAAAAAAGGTATTGCAGTAGCATAGGGAAGACCGCGTTATAGTGGTCGTGATGGCGGGGTACCACTGTATATTCAAAATATTCCACCGGTGTTTTGTGAACATTTATCGATATGGTTTCAAGCCTCCACCAAGAAATGGAGACTTGATATCGATGAGTTTCGCACATAGTGTGACGTCCATACTAGTTGACGATTCGGTTTTTTTGCTCAAGCTTTTTTTGTTTCAATAATACAAATACTTCAGTTCGTTCAGATAATTTTTTTCTATACGAACGACAGTTTTATGTATACGAGTATAGAAAGGGCCCCTTTCTAAGTTTCAGCCTGGGGCCCCTCACAACCTTAATCCACCCCTGAACGTCGGCCTGGGCCTGGAGCTTTGTCCAAGTTTTTAATTTTGGCCCACTGTGTATATGATTTCGGCACCCATGGTTTGGAACAAAGGAATGCGCAACTTACGCGATTAGCTACGTTAGTGGTCGGCAAACTGTGGGTCTTGGCCCACTTGCGGGCCGTTCAGAACTTTTTTCATTGGGCCGCATGCTATGTAAGAGCAGAGCCGTATCAACCGCCTTCCATTCTTTTAAATTGGGGGGGCAGGCTGTCACAGGGCGCCTAAAGTTTAATC
>JGI24158J21664_10011978_pt1 | contig 11510 bp, 6 predicted proteins | sample Ectturendosymbi3_FD_21664 | JGI IMG/M metagenome (IMG submission 21664)
TAGTGAGATTCATGGAAACTCGTTGGAAGACCCTGGTGTTATTACCACGAAAGTGGAATGAAACTAAATTTCGTGAATAATAATTAAGAAATACATTTTTGACGAAGTTTATTCTAAATGATCACATACCGGCCATTGACTCTATGCGCACCACAGTTTTTTGGAGGCCCCCTTGAATCTTGAGGCCCAAGGCTTCTGCCTATAGGTAAATCCGACCCTGAGTCTACACGTACTCACTACATTCACTGAGTAAGTTGTTTCAATTCATAAACATCAAAACTTTATTCTGAACTCCCTCGATATCCGAGCAAAAACAGTCACAATGAAACTAATGAAAAGGGCAGCAATATTCCCTCTCAGGTGCGCCACTGCGCAGTAACGCCAAAATCATGATTAATTTTTGGCAAAAGTAGAACGCTTTCTGACCATGTTGCACAGCTAAAATTCGGCAATAAACCTTAAAAAGTGTACACTGTATTTATTTGATTGTAAACCGCCGCTTACAATCAAGGACAATCGAGGGCGACTTGCATTTTTTTCTTGAGCTTATCGAAAGGTCTAGATCAGGGGCTAAAAGACTTGGACCGCATGTGGCCCCCGAGGGCATTTTGTGCGGGCAGCAATGCTTTTCGGGAATTTTCAGATAATTATAGTTTAAGTTATTTAGGTTATTTACCCGTATTTAAAAGTGCTCGGCTAGGGAGTGAACAAGTTCCTTTGAAAGGAACGTTGAGACGGCTAGAAATGATTTGCCTTGAACTCATACAATACCTTGCTCAGGAAATAAGATGTAAAAGCTGCTTCTAGCAAAGTTCAGGTACCACCATTGTTGCGTCAGCGTCATAATACAAACCTACAAGAAATTCTTACCGGAACGCCGTACCGGCAATAATTCTTTTACCGGAACGGCTTTCCGGGCCGTTCCGGCTTACTTTCACCTCTGGTCATCTGCACAATGAACATGCCACTGATTAATGTGTTATCTCTGCTGTCAACAATCGAACACTTGGATCTATAAAGAATCTTTTTACCTCACCTTGCTCCAAACTTTTTGGACACTCATTTGCAGTTGTAAATTGATTGCAAGTGTAGGTGGAACAGTGCATTGACGTACGGTTGTAAGAAAAAGCTATCCACATTTCCTGAGAGAGTTCGGCGCAGGTGTTGTTTGCTCAATTTTCAGAACAAAAGGCGTATGCCATTTTTGTCTCTGAAAAATATACACACAATTTTTAATAAAAAAGTAAAACTGTCTTCAAAACAGCAACATTACCTAGTTTGGCAATCGTTTTACGTCACCTTCTTACAAGAAAATATTTGTTCTAACACCAATAAAACGTTTATGGCAAGGATTACAACAACTTTTGCTAAGCGATTTCAGCAAGCTCATATAAGATGTATATTGCACCTCTACAATTCGACGAGAAGCGTGCAGTGTATACGCTTACGCAACCAAAAATGAAACGTCAACAATAGGACGCAACAAAGAATTCACAATCCGTTTAAGATGTTTCTGAATTGGGACGTTTCGGGTGCTTAAAATATAATATACATAAATCAGTGTACTTTTCAGTCATCATAGCACATAAATGCATTGTACCTCAACAGTCAAATGGAAAGAGTTGTCTTGTCACACATTTTACATATTAGTCTGCACAAATTTTCAAAGCATACTTTCCGTGACATTTGCGACGATATAGAAGGTGGCAAAGCCGCAGTCTAATAAACAAGAACATGACTCTCCTCGAGTGGTATCCATAACAATTTCACCATTTATGGAATAGCGTGATCCGCTGTAACATGCACGGAAATATTCTAGAAGTTGAGCTGACATTAAGCGTGTTTGCCAATACAAGCAAGTTTATGAATAACTTCGTAGATGATGTTTTGTGCTATAGTAGTAAAACTCAGGGAAACATTACTCACACCGAAAAATACAAGATAAAACGTGAATGTTTGGTCTTTTCTTTCCCTCAGAATCGGACAGAAATTAGAATGGTGAAACCACTTGGAAGCTTTGCTGAAACACGGAAGCATATGCAAATAGGAAAAACAATGGCGAATATGTACATTGAGGTTTACATCTATTTGCTCATCATAGCACACACGCGAGCCTTGCCACTCCTGCTCGGTAGATACGCACTGCAGCCATGAAGTTTCAGTTTTGTGAGAAAGGGGACAACAGACGTTTCGCAACAGATGTTTCACAATAGGTTTTCATAGAGTTTGGTCAAGAAAACATCCAAAACAGAAGTAAATTTCAATAAACCAATGGAAAGAAATCCGTTGGATGAACGTGAGAAGACTGACCCTCTTCTTGGGCAGGAGTTGCCGAGACGGACGGAACAAGCAAAAACAACTTCATAAGTTCATAAACAATGACCAACATCTTCTCTTTGTGACACAAAGTTTTCATGATCTCGCTTTAGGTACATTAAGGTCAATGTCGTTAAATCCGAAACCTACAATCAAAATAGTCACCTGCACCACGCATTTGCGTCACGAAAATTTTGCTCAAACACGCAGAAGCCTTGGGCAGCATTTGGCACACATTTATGAATCAAAACATGTTTTGAAAATATGATACAGCAAAATTTAGCAAACACTGTTTCGTTTCATACGTGTGCATCGTTTTTAATACTTTGAGAAAAGCAGTGCAACAGAAACTCGTACTCTAGATTATTATTCTTTTCAACAGTTTGTAGTTAATTGACTTCAAAAACTGTGAAATCAACTCAGTTCAAACAATTACATTTTTAACTATTTCAAATGAGATGATTTTTAAGTGTCAAGTTGAATCTCTCATTTGCGTGACTGAAGATGCGTCACTGTCTCGAAATCCATTTCCTAACACAACAATTTGCGATCAGATTCGACCGTGTCACTCTTGTGGTGTTTTCATGCTGAAACATGGATATGTGCAGATAGAATCACAGCAATATTATGAAAGCAGTGCCAGGCAGGGTCATTCCACGCAGGCTTAACAGCCATATTTGGTGGTTTTCATTCCCTCGGAGTAAATCTGAAAACTTAAGGTCGCATCCGAGTAGTCTTAACTAGTTACAGTAATTGCAACCAACTCTTTTTGTTCGAGAGCCTGCGCTCATCAGATGCTATCTTTGATTTAGAAGCTGGACTTGTAATCAACTTTCCGATTTTGCGATGAGCTCTGCCACAAAAATTTGCATGTCTGAATCGTAGTACTCTCGGCTAAGGAATATAACGATGAATTCAAAGGCTGTGCTTTCAACGTCGTGTTGCGTTAGTGAAAATTTTTTAATTGAAAAGTATTTTCAAACCCAAATAACGTTTATAGATATTTATATGGCTGCGATGTAGGCCTTCTTGTCAAAAGACACTTACTAAAAGGGTTTGAAGAAAGTAGCATGCATTAGCACAAAACGCCAGTGTCGTTTCAGTAGATTAGTTTCGCATTTGGTTGTTATTATGAGATATATGTGGTTTGTAAGATGCTATTTAATCGTTCACCTTAATGCGCATTTTTTGCTTTTATTTTTTGTTTTGAACTCATATTTTTTGCCTCGCCTGTACTATGAAAATTTGACCGTCATCAGTTAGGCTGGACTTGATTTTAGTGACCGTTTTGGCCTTTTTGTTCCAAACTGTGCTGTTTGTTTACGCTTTGTCAATTGAACTGCGTTATTTATTACATACTTACAGAGCAAGCATGACTTGACTATTCAGAGACGCCTATTGCATAGTTGATACTACCATGAATTGTGTACGAGAGCTTTCAATAAGGCTAGTGAATCAAGAACCAAATTGATCAAACTTTCCAGCTTCCTGTACGGTCTTGTAAATAGGAGGCTTGAACTTCCATTTGGGGTTAGTCTCCAAGAGCTCAGTAGCTACGGACACGATTATTTTAATCGTGCGGATTTAAAAAATAACTTTGCCAGACCAACTGAGAAAGTCATATTACAAAAAATCGGAAAAGATGCGGTTACTCATTTCGAAAACAACCACGACATCACTAGAATTTTCTCCTGCATTGTATCCAAACAGATAAACAAATATACAACGGGAATGCCAGATCCTTCAACGGTTCTGCTTCTCCTGCCATTCAATTTCATTAAGCAACACCAATGCTCCAACCCATCAAAACACTGCAGAATTTTATTTAGGTGAATNTTCAGACCAGGGGCAGATCCTGGGGGGGGGGCAATTGGGGCGATCGCCCCCCTTAAAACCTACAAAAATAACTTTATTCATCGTCATTTTGCACAATGCAAAAAACAACATTTGCGATATAAGGCCATTTTGACGTCCATTGTTATGTCACAGAAGTGTTGTGAAGTATACTTCATCTGTCTTACAATAGTGAACCCATAATGAGACTTGACTGCCAAATATTACTGAAATCGCCCCCCACTAAACTTACTGGCTGGATCCGCCCCTGCGTCAGACAACGATATTGACATCAGCTCCCACTTTTCCGATTCTATTTTCCTTATTACGGGTTCGTATAAAAGTCTCACGTCATTTTCCTTCTACGTATTGCCTATCAATATGCGAACGCATCCACAACCACCATTATAACTTTCGCGGCTGGCGCGGCTGTCTGGAGTCTCTAATGACCTCTAATACTTCAGTGAACTATTACACCTGTCTATCCATAGGTAGATTATCCAAAACCCCTAATCTTGTCTTTGTGTAAGAAGCGAAGGAATAAAGTATTTATGGTGTCCACCAGCAACTCAAAATAAACTATAGTTCTCACTTCGTTACTCAAGTGACAGAATCACTCATCCCAACCAAGGTAATATTTGCGAGGTTATGAATGTTCCAANGCACTATATTCCAATATTACGTAACATTTATACCCGTCTGCCGTAAACACCGTGTTATAAGAACACTTCTGCACAATCTTAGGTCAACGAACTTTTGACCGTGAAACATATGTTTAATTTCACCTCGTTTTTGCAACCACCAACATTAGCACATATTGCAGTAGACACGCATCGGTAACAACGATTTTTAACATCTTTTACTGACGCATCCAAGCGTGTGCATAGACTTTTTACCATTTGCAAATCGTTCTTTGGTTTCCACATACTGTGTTTAGAAGTCGTAAACACTCACGGGAGAAATTGGTCATGTCTGAGAAATAAATTACTTCCACTGTTTGTTGTATAGCGGTTCCTTCACGCTTTTTTGAAATTGCAACCGAATACTTAGATGCAAGTCTGACATATTATATCTTAAACAAACTTTAATTGCTGAGGCTGCTCAAGACGTCTTGGGCAAACGAAATTCCTTTAAAATGTCGAAGGCATTTTTCGGTTTAAAGCAANCCAGCTATACTAGAAACAAAAGCAACCAATTCAACAATTTCTACTCTAATGACTTCAGTATTTAGAGCAGGGGTTCCCAACCTATTTTCTTGCCATGTACCCCTTCCGCATTTCGAGAGATGAAAATGTACCCCTTCAGCATTTCACCAGGTAAGCATGTACCCTTCATCATTTTGATAGATGAGCATGTACCCCTGCAATTTCTTATGACGAAATATTTTGTCATGATTATTCACGGATGTATTTAATAATAAGCATATAATGATTTTTGAAGATAATATTCGCTGATATATGTATAAATATTTGGAAATAAACAATATGTAAATATATTTTCTCTTTTCATGCCAACCTTAAATGTACACCTTCAGATAGGAAAATATACCCCTGGAGGTACATGTACCCCAGGTTGGAAACCCTTGATTTTGATTTAGGGGTTCAGTTGACCAAATCCTTAATGTGAAACAAGTTGACCTAATCCTTAATGCGAAACTCACTTCAAACAATCAAACAATTGAGCTACGAAATCTTGGGAAACAAATTTTAACGAAATGAACATGCCAGCTTGCTTGCTTTCTTTACCTGTCAGGACATTTTAATGTTTGAAACGATCGATATCGACATCAACTACGAATAGCATGGATCCCGACAGCAACTACAACAGATGGAATAGTTGGAAAAGTCCCTGTTCAGAGCCATTTCAGGCTGGTTCACTTGCACATTTCCTATATTGTTTGATATTTGATATTTGATTCTAGATTGAGGACTGGCTTTAAACGCAAAACAATAGAGTATTTGGTACTTGCTCCCCCCGACATTTGTTAATAAGGGATGAAGACAATGTTATTTTTGTCTCTGCCTTGAGTAAATTTTTTGGATTTCTGACAAAGCATTTGATTCATTTAATGAGATATCCGAGAGAGCAAGAACTGAAGCACAAACTTAGTGTTGTGTTTCGAGCTTGGTCGCGAAAAACAAAAACGTCTTCATGCGAATCTTTTAATTTTGCACCGTGAAAATGGTCACAATCCTTCGCCTCATAACACAGTAACATGAAAATCATAATGCACTTTGTTGCAGCGTCATAGTATATGAACAAATGTAAAAGTTTATTTCAACCACACGAAACATAGCTCGTTCATGTAGTTGCACACATTTTCCCCGAAATCCATTCCGACTTCGCTCTTTCTCGACGCCTTCGCCTGGTGCTTACTTTTTTCGCCAGGCCGTAGCACAGCATTCCCAGCAAAGCTAAGCAGCTTATCATGGCAGCCGCGAGCAACGTTGGTATGATCCACGAAATAGAAAGGCCGGTGCCTGGCAAAACAGTACGCAGGAGTTATAAAACTCTAAGTATAGGACCTGTTTTGTCGGTTTCATGAAACATATATCCGTTCCAGTTATATGGAAATTATACACAGCTTTTTGTTTTGACAAACTGTGCGACTTCATTTCATAGCGCGTTTTTATATTTCGTATTAGTGTAATTCTTCAACTAGCTGTTTTGTGCCACGTTGCAGTACTCGTACAAAGAATTTGGCAATTGCAACTTTCAAACAACGAATATCTATGATATTATGCAGTATAACGGTTCAAGGAACCTGACTGTACTGCAAAGGATGTGTGTGTTGAAATTAAGATAGCTTTAGCGCTGTATGTTTCATACGTAGATCTCTGCTAACGATTCACAAAGATTAGATTTTGGGAATTTTGATTTATGTACTCAAAGATAACCAACCAAGACACTGGGTGGTGTGCATAAAGAAGTTCAGAGATATTACGTTCCACGTTTAGAACCTTAATGTTATATAGTTTCAAAAATAAATATTTTTAAACGAGGATTACCTGTTTAACACTTCACATTGCATGACTTGTATCCCCATTAAAAGTCGGGCCAAAAAGGCGACCAATAATTTAATATCCAATATCGCAAAATATAGCAAAAACGGTAATACTATTTCGGATTTTGCGAGTCCAAATGCAAAAAGTTAAGATACACACTTAATGCGTATTTAATAAGGAAATTGCCCAGATTTTATATTTGCAGTTTCAGATATTCTGAAAACTCCTCTCACCCTCTTGTGCTGGTTCCCTTGGTTTCATTTCTGCTTTTCCGTTTTGAACGTGGATTGGACCGCTTATCAAATGCGTTAAACCGGCATAGGTATCTGTTTCTGGGTTTTGTGATGTCACAATTGCGCCTGAATCGCCGCTTACCGCCTCAGCTTCATCGCTTGAGTGGCAAGTCTGAATCACGAAGAAAAAGCATGTTCACAAATCCCATACAAGTGCAGAACAAACAAAGCTTCTCTTTATCCAATTCTTTCACAGACAATCGAAATTTATTCCGAATGAATAAATCTCGACGACAAATGAGAAAAGGTCTTGTCGGGTTTTCAACGCAAAGCACTTTCACGTTATAACACATTAACCAATAGTTTCAGGAATCGTGTGCAATGTTTCGAATATAAAATAAAATATAACGATTCATCATACTGGTCTTGTACTCCTTTCGGAGTGTCACCTTCGCGGCGACCATCAACACTTATTCTGGGTCGTGGAATGCACGGCTACTCTCTCAGTGAATGCTGCACTCATGGAAAAGCCGTAGTGGCACTGCGCCACAAGTTTTTTGTACCCATCCGTTAATTCCGAGCATGTGCCTGGGCAGGCCAGATTTTCAAGTCTTCAATGCGAAGCGACTGGGATTCGAATCCGATTGCGGTCGTTTCTGTCCCACTGTTATCGCTCGGTAAATTGAGGCAATTGCTCAGCAAAAAGCGATACTTTCCACTTGCTGGTCAACTAACGAGAATTTCAAAAACAGCTAAGCGATACCTATAGATTTTTGGATGGAAATGGTCTTGGACTACAATAAAAACTTATAGGATTTAACACCTTTCAACAACAGTTCGAAAGTTGTCAGATGTCAGATATTAGATAGGACATACATTTATCTTGTGTCCATGTCAGTGACCCCACACCAGAAGAAGGTAAAGCCTTCCCGTGCTGTAATAGACTTTGCCCAACCACCTTTTGTAATCTAAAGGAAGAGGCGAGCTAGTAAGCGTGTTAAATTTAAAGAAAAAGTATCCAACGTGCCTGCCTCTTGCAATCATCGGTGCATGAACTAACAAAACAATGAACGTAGAACGCTTTGCGTTCTAATATCTCAGGCACTTTGAATTTAAAGTTGCTTCGTCCTTTCATATCTTCTTCACCCACGGACGGCTGCAAACTACTGCCGGGCGCTGCACACCTGGAAAGTCAGAAGCAACAAAACATTAAAAAAGCACAAGGAAACATTGCTCCCGCGCAGATTACGCAGCTCGTACAGGCGGATCAACAATGCGCAAAAGCTTAGGGACATTCATACGTTGAGTAATCAATTTGCCACGGCCATAATCAGAGCGCTCTTTTTCACTGAGCAAGCCATAGGCGATGAGAGATTCGCTGGTGATACATCACTGTCAGTCGTCACTTCAACTTTTTTGGGTGGTGATTTAAGAACAACGTATCAGGAGATCCAATGATTGCGTTCTGAACTTCAGCTAAGAGCTGCGATCAGAATCAACCTACTGTTTAGTCGGAATCCGGAAATCGGATGGGAAACTACGAATGCTGATGTGATATTACGAATGCTTCGAGGCGAAGTCATCACCTAATCTTCGAACTATTAATAGTCCCGAAACCTATCAAGCTTGCCTAGTTTAGCACCACTTGCTGATTACCCGATGTCTGACCGTTGCTCTAAAGTTGAAGAGATGGACCCAAATCACATAAACTACTGTCAGTAATAAATTGACACAAAGGATAATTTGTACAGAGCAAAGCAATGCGACATTTATGGAAGCATATATAGAAACATGTCAAAGATCAAGTGTTACTGCTTGTTGTTTTCGTGTTGCTAAACATTTCTAAGTTTCATACCCGTGCTCAATAATATCCAGAGTGCCGTTTCCATCACCAGCATAACTGTAGGACAAGAAGCATTTAGACAGAAGTAAATGTGGTTGCTCAACAACACCAAGATCTTGCTTTGCTTGAATAGATACATATAATTCCCTGTTGGCGAGATAGTCCAGAGGAAGTTTGAACGGACCTTGCAGTGTCTTGTTTGAGTGTTGTTTCCAAAATAGCATTTTAAAATTGACTGATTCCAAGTCATTTTCACTGCGCTCACCATCGCAACATCTGAAACAAGGCTTACACTGTTTTCGTAAGCATTTTTCTGAAATCTTACGATAGTCGCAATAATCACTAGCATGCGGAAGGGGCACCAAGGGGCCACCGTCAAGCCGAGAGCCCTTCGAGGACAGCGCGTGCAATATGCATGCATGGCTCTGCTGTTTGTCAAGGTTGGGAATATGCCTTTTTTGCGACCCAAATTGTGAAAATTTGGTCTCTTTTAGGAGTGGTTCGCCCGCAATTATTGTTTTGCCTTTTGGCTTTTTGAGTATATTTGAAAATATGGACAAATTTGACCTAATTTGCATGTGTTACAACATTCCGGAATTTAACACACACAAAAAATCTCCCTGCGCGCTCTCACAAATAAACTTCCCTTCCCGACAGTTGAATTTACCCAGGTTAACATTTGAAGCTCAGAATGGATATAGACATCGACGCACAATGATCATTGCTATGTAATCAATCTGCAGAATTTTTAATCTGCAGTTTGTTTCCTGAACGCACGAACTGAATCTCACGCTGATTCGCTGAGCAGTATGGTAATTTGATGGTATGTGGTTGGGAATGGTGAAATCAGCGGAGTGGTTGGGTATGGTGAGATCTGTGGAGTGGTTGGCATGGGCGTCGGGAGGATTGTTTAAGGGGGCTAATAGTGGATCTTTCCAAAGTGCGACAAACCAAATTTTCCATAGCGGGTCAAGAGTGGCGAATACTTTTATTCCAACAACTCGAAACTAGGAGAAAAACATATCTCCTGAAACGTTAATAGGAGAATATAAAACTAAGATCCAGGGGTCAACGGTCGCACCCTGTCCTCCACTTTCCGACGCGCATGCTGGTTGTTCTCGAGTATATTTAGACCAGGTATTTGCCACGGTTTCGTTGAATGGTGTTAACGAAAATAATTTGTTCGTAAAATGCAATAAACAGGTTTAGCCTTAGGCATGAAGAGTTAGACGTTTGAGAGTCCTCCTGGTCATTGCGTTGATGAAGTATCTACCAACCCTGATTTCAACCATGAACTCGTCAGCGGATAGTGCAAAGCAGCTGATGGAAACATCAGAAAATGGGAGGAAATCTTCGGCTTTCAATTCAATTAAACAATGTTGGATGCGTTTGATTTTGGATGTTTGGGGGCAGCATGACGTCACCAGGTGGTCCCAATGACTTTGAGGACATTTGAATAAAAAACAAGAGACAATTCACCCGTTTTTTTTTGGAAGGACACTAAACGAAAATACGCGTCTTTTGAGCACTTACATGACTTTCTATAGCGCAATCGCAAGCCGAGCTGTGGCCAAGATCGGCTCCCAAGCCCATTAATATCGCTTTTGTTTCTTTCCGCCCAACGTTTGACCATATTTCGGCGTCATTATCTAGATAAGTCAGCAAGGGCTAAAAAGACACAGATTTGCGTCTAGTTTGGTTAGAAAAAAGTTAGATATGGGTACTTTAGATTTCGAATTTGTTGGGGCTGTGTGATGTCACGATGGTCATGGGGGCCTGTGAAAACGCTACAGGGTTTTAGACCGTTTTCATTTCTGAAAAACCCTAGCCGCAAATCCGCTTCTTTTGAGCTCTAATTGACTCTCTAGCGCAATCCCACCCCGAGATGAAGTAGATGTTTTTGGATCATTTCAGTTATAACTATGCAAGGGATGAGGTTACAAAGTCACTTAAGGGCTTAAAACAAGAGGCTTGTCTTCTTTCTTCGAAAAGAAAGGATGAATTAGCCATCGGACTTTTCACAGGTCCACAATAGGTCATTGTATTCATATGGTGTCGTCACGCTCCTTACAAAAAATTTAAAACTAATTTAACTCTTGTTGATCGGTGAAGTGCCCGAGGCGCAAGAGATGGGCACCCAGGGCCGTGGGAACCGCCCTCCGCACCCCCCGGCCGGGGGGGGCCCCAGCCATGTCTAGGGGCCCCGCCTCAGTTGCAATAGTTTTACTGTTTTACTTTTTTAATTTTGAAAATTATAATTTATATTTCCATGATCAAATG
>JGI24158J21664_10011981_pt1 | contig 11509 bp, 7 predicted proteins | sample Ectturendosymbi3_FD_21664 | JGI IMG/M metagenome (IMG submission 21664)
CCGAGCGAAGTATCATCATTAAATGGAAAAATCGGTTAAATGCGTAACGTGTTATGTTATTCCCAATGCTAGGAGGAGAGCTTCTTCAGTTTGGAATAATTACCAAACACACATAAGAGTGAGAAATTGATGAAAGAAACTTAAAAATTATGAATCTAACTATTTTCATCCTGAAAGGATATAAAATTGGGGAAAAAACATCAGCTCAGTCAACATCAGATTTGCTGCCAAATCATCAGACATCAGAAAATTCTCTCAAAGCATCAGAAGTGGTAACACTGATGTATATCATCCACGTGTGCACATTAGGAAGGTCCCAGGTTTGTGACGTATAAACTACGCATCAATCGACACTGTTGGTAGTTCAAATGCCAAGCTTGTTTCCACGCTGGCAGAGCACGGTAACACCCAGTTCTTGTTATATATGGTAGTACAAACCACGCAGGAATGAAGAAAGCTGCTCAATAGTTCTCAAATCTCGAAAATTCAATAGCCGCTTGGTTTGATAACAAATGTGTTGCTGCCTAGTGGTCAATCCCGTCGCCGCGGGGGTGCTTGGGTGCGCGAAGCCCACACAAATTGAAATATGAAACAATAAATTAGTGAAATTTGTCAAAATTGAATGTCAAGCCCCCGAACGTAAAGCCCCCCCACACAAACGTAAATCCCCCTATTGACGACTTCCTGGCGACTGTTCTGCTTGTGTTTCTGCCAAATAACATTCTGCAATGAACCCGATCTCGACTTACAATGTTGGTGAAAAACTAAGAAAATAAACATCAATATTCTGATTGCTAAGGGGGTGGAGGCTTGAGCCCCTTCAGCCCCCCCTGGCTGCGTCTTTGCTTCTGAGTGGCAAAAGCGACAAAACGAATACGTGCTGGCGACCAGAGCGTAGAATAACGAACACGGCAGTTTATTTTGCTACAACAGCTTTTCGAAGAATTTAAATTCCGATCGTTTTTAGCGATCGTAAACTGAAACAGCCCGTGAAACTCATCAGTATAAAATAATCCTATTTTCAAAGCGTTTGAAGCGAAGGTGTGATGTCGATAGTTGTGGAAGGTCTTGTATCTCAGATGCAGTGTTACACATACATGTAGGAAAAACTTAAACATGTTCGTGCTGGTGCTCCCTTTTTCTGCTGACCCGCCGCACCAAACGCCATGCAAGACTCGATCCGCCGCTGTCTAGAACTGTAAAGCAATCTAATTTGCAATAAAATCTCATTTGCCGTTTGATGCATCTCAGAATTCATGAAGAAGCATTTTAGGAAGCCGGTAAACTTTCTAATGCTTCGGAAGAAGCTTAGGTAATTCAGAAAATTAGTCTGTCATTGACAGACTTTTAAAGATCGACACCATCTGGAAAGCAAACTTAACGGAGAAGTCTCATTATAAAATGAGTATTGTTTCAAGCACCTATGATGTATTTTTTTCCCTGAACTTCGACTAATTCAGGATCTCCAAACTGCGACCTGTGGGCCAAATCCGGCCCGCGAAGACATTTTGCCAATAATGAAAAAGTAACATATTTACGAAAAGCTTGTTGATATGGTAGGATGTAACATAACCGGAAACAATCACATTACGCGTAATGTCCAGCCTTCGAACTGTTGTGTAATAACTTATGTGGCCCTCTGACAAGAAAGTTTGGGGTCCCCTGGTCCGTGAACTTCTACTTTTTTTCCGCGTGTCTGGTACCACCATTGCAATGTCGATTACCATTATTGTGCGCTGGACTCATGCTCTATCTCCAACTTTTGTGTCACTAGTTGTTTTTTTTGGTGCAGCGAAGGTTATTACCGGATGTATTGCAGTAAAGTATCATACTTTGTTAATTGCACATGTGTCTTGCGTTTTCCAGATGGTTAGTGTACATTGCCTTGTAATAAATTGAAGCATTGATTATAGGAGTAGACCTGGTCAAGATTATCATGATGTGCTTGCTCATGAGATTTTCTATTGCTAACTGAACGATCGACTAAAGTGTATACGTAATGATTAAGCAAAACGGCTTGGTGCTTAGATTCTGGATTGTCAAAATTTTTAGGCTCCGATTGGTGGCCATTTCATCACGTTGAAAAAAACTTGTTCACAAACTGTCCAACATGTTGGGTAGAGTACAACCTGTGCATAATCACAAAATTGTCCTAATTTCGAAAGCTTATTTTTTGGTTAAAAGCTATCGTTCCCTACGACGTAGACAACACATCGGTGTTTTCTACCATTGCTGAATGTTTTCCAAAATTATCACATAAGCCGCACATGGAAAGAACTGCTTGCTGTTTTGAGGGTATTTTTGTTCTTTCGGCGGTACTATTGCGAAAATCAACCAAGAAAAATAATATTTTTTATAGTTGGTTAACATAGCTTGTAAGTTGGATATACTGTAGGTGTTGTAGGAACACCGTGGGGGAAGGCTTGAGTTCACGTTCTTTACGAGTAAGTTGGAGTAAAACAAGGAAGGTTGTGAACTGTACAACGGATTTGAGAGGTTTACACTACTCGTTGCTTATTAATTTAGACGGCGTTGAAAAATGGCGTGTCCACTCTCTGGCCAAAGCGATCGTATTGTAGGTAATCTTTCAAGAAAGAAGTGATGAAGACGATGATGAAAATGTGTCACGATTCTTATGACTCTTATTGATATCAAACGTTTGCCTTATCGTTTGAATCTCAATACCTTGATGTAGATGTTTTTTCCATTCCGTCTTGTTAAATACATTCTCTTCATTTTGCTTCCGAATACATTTTTCGTTTGCAACAGATGCAAAACTTTCACCAACTTTCACCTTGGCTCTGATTAAATGATTGATACTGTAATCCAACTTAAAGTTTGTGCAAAAGTATCAAAAGATCACGAAGCCATGAAAAAGTGAAAATCTCTAAGAAACCGCAAGACGTTTTCAAGCTTATTTACGGCCACGCAGGTGGATTTTTTGGACTGCATTTAGAAGCAGATGAAAAGACAGATACTCAACAGCAAGACGTCGTTGCTGCAGAGGCTAGCGACGTTGTTGACGGGCATGACAAGAGCGATCAGAACGAAATGGAACAAGGTCATTCCGACGCGCAACTCCGCTCCATGATTCACCGAATGCTGTCGAGCTACACTCTGGACGAGTTAGTTTGAGCGTGTTGTTCGAGCTATTCTTACGCCAGGAAAACCTTTTCCGATGTCGAATGCTTGTTACTGACATGCATAGTGGCTACAGCAATTGTGATAATAATTGATAGCAACCATTTTCAGGGTTTGGGCCCAAACTTTCATAATCGCTAAGTTTGTCTTGTAAGACAGAGTCATTTTAATGTTTGAAGTAAACGCACTCATTGACATACATACATGGCGATTAGAACGGTTTGCGGAAAAATTACGGCGATCTTCTATTTTTCCATTCAGTCCAACGACGCATTTTATTGAAAGGTGTGTATCTAGCTAGATATTGCATTGCCTGGCGGACGAAATTGGAAATGTTACACATCTTTAAGCAGCTGTTTTGACAGAGGCAACGAACAAGAGATTTTCGATATTTGCCGCCGGATACAAGAGGGAAACGATCTGTCGTCAACCGTTGAAGATTTTATTCAACTTGTTGTGCATGAACTCAACACGGCGAAAAATGAAAAATCGGCGTTGGAGAGACTGCTAAAGGAGTAAGTGCACAACATTCCATCTTTGTCAGAATATGTCGATTTGAGTCAAGAAAGTTATTTTCGATAGTGTGCTCTGACGAATGCTTTGACGAGAAGTAGCGCAGATAAAGTAACACGCTTTAAAGCCTTTTCTTCACTGTTTGTTTAAGTCAGCTATGTCCAATTCGCGGCCTATTAGAAGTTTTTTTGGGACCCCGTAAGTTTTTCATTATTGTGTGTAGGCTACAATGCAATAACAATCTGTCTTTATTTCGATAATCTTAAATTTTACATTTTCAATGCAATGGTCTTTAGTGCCCGTTTATCATGTACTATGCACTGGTAGATTTCCAGGTGTCCATTGACATCTCGGTGCAAAACTGATTTCTAGTTTTCTGACTTCTACTCATGTGTTCCTCTGTACTAAACTGATTTTTAAATACCCTTGTTGTTCCAATAGTACTAAACTGCCTATATGGCATCGCAGTTTGAAATTGATCAAAAGTAGCCTACCATGCAGTTGTTATCATTGCAGTTAATATTCGAATGCTTCCAGTAGCTTTAAACTAAACTTTGGTTTACTGAAATGAAAGTGAGTCATACAATGTGCGGCCCTCACGAAAATAGTGACATCAATTTTGGCCCAGCAAGGCATTTCGGCTGTACATAGCTGGTTTAAGCCATTGCGATTCAGTTGCAAGTAACACAAAATTCGTTCACTGATAGAAACATACAAAAAATGATAGTAAATACAAATTTCGATTCTTTTTTCATGAACTTAAGGGAATTTGGTGGTCATGCCTCACTGGACAGGCGATATTTGCATGAATCGATAAAGTTGAATGAAGCGCAAAGGGAACATCCAATCTAGTGTAAACGGAGGTGTTCAACATTACTACGGAATCGCTCTCTGGGCTGTCAATTCGAGATCCCGCACGCTTTATTCTTGCGCTGGTTCTGTTCAAGGTGATCGTAGTTTGCGCTCGCCCTACCGCGCATGATCAACACGCCAGCTTTGTCGATAGTGCCTACACCCAAATTTCACCAAGCATCTAAAACAGGGCCAGAAATTTGCCGACGGAGTGGTTTTTCGAATAGAGTGAAACTTGGAAGATTAGAGATTGCACAAGAAACAACAATGTAATTGGTTGTTGCGTTGTAGTTTCTTAAGCGATCTGGTTTTTCACCTGACTGTTCGAAAGAGGAAGGTAAGCGCCCAGCAGCGCAGCTGCAGTAGAAAGACGAGCGGTGGAAAAGTCCCGAATGAGAAAACTTTATTTGAGGAGTGAAAGAAGCTCAGAGCTTTTAAAGCCTACTGCATAAACATACACCTAAACCTCATCCTTGGACCGGAGCAGTAGTATTCGTTCGTTTGTTTCATTTGAATGCCCCATTTTTCGAAGCGGTTTTACTGCATGTCCATCTCGCTTCAATAGGCAATATGTCCAAGAAGCGTTGTGTAACGGCGCAGCAGAGTACTTTTTCATGTTATAACTCTTTCTTAGCCATTCTGGCTTTCGATGAAAGATTATTAAGTAGTCGGTGAAAATAAAAGCAAGATCAAGCTGCGTCTGCAAAACACTTTTGCAAACCATAGTCTTGCTGACAACGGTAACGAAATCATTTCAATACGTTTTTGTTGGTTGTATGTTGGAGTGAGCCGCGTGCCTCTCGTATAAGACACACGTGTTACTGAGTGTCAAAACTGAAAAACAACAGCAAAAGTTGCCACTTCGCAGAGCAATGCAGCATTACAAACAGATAGCAGCTTTCTTGGACCAGCAATGGGTTGGTTGTACGTCTTTATACATCAATGATGATTGTGAAACTGGGTGTGCGAATGTGCCAAAAGATAATTCTTTTCGAACTTACTGTATTAAACACATTTGAGAGGAGAATGAGCAAACATCCGCTTGTGAACTGATAATGGTACCAAGGGCTCGTCTATCTGATATCTGGTTGCAACTCACGCGTCAACATGAACGGAACCTATATCGTAGTGTGAATAAGAAACATAAAGACACAATCACTGGATCACATAGGCTTATATTTGTAATAATACACCACATCTGTTACGAAAGAAGCAAAGCGCATGCGTAGTTGGCGTTAAATGGTACGTGAAGTTAATAACACCTGGTAAGATAAAATGAGAGTGACTTGCATTTTCTAAACGCACATGGTACGGGTATAGAATTTCGCAAAAACAGGTGAACACGCTGAAGAATTTGCAAAATGGTTTTGAAGTGGCGCTTCTTTCTTCCGCGACATCACTTTTAAAGCCATAGAGTTTTAAGATTCTACATTATATAGCCAAGTTATATAATAACATCGTGCATCCTTATTGCACTTTAAAATACGACATTCTCACATCACACTTTGCAGGATATTGGAAAATATTGCAGATTTAGAAACTTTAGAATCACTTAGTGTACAACAACAAATCGGGCTTGTTGGCAACATGTGCATTGGAGGTACTATTACATGTTTTCTTCAAGTGAAACCCGCAATTTGCTGACTTTATAAGCTTCCAGGCCTATCTATCTTGAAATTACTTACTTTAATAACCGCTGAGATTGCCACCGTCGCAAGAAAACAACATTTAATTTGACCTGCAGCAGTTGGAGCAAAGATAATTCATGTGTCTTTATTTAGTATCGATTACTGATGATTGTGAAACCTCTTTACAAAGTAAGAGGTGGTGTTAAATAAATTCTTTACCTAATAAGAGGTGGAATTGAATAACTGAAAAACTATAGACATAGGAAATATATGCAAATCGCAATATGTTAATTTGCGATTACAGCGAAGAAAAGCTGGCACTGTCACGGAAACGAATTCGTACAAACAAAATTTCCCGATTAATTCGCTTGTTTGTCACCATTGTGGTGACTAGTTACTGGTATATAAGAAAGAGAAACTGTCAGTCGACAAAGGTTTTTTATTTATAATCAAATGGTCGTCGTCTTTGCGGCTTCGGTGCAACTTGACACTGTTTGTGTTATTTTGCACCTTGATTCAAGGATCAAATATCTGCACATCTTCCTGTGCGGTGGCTTACAACGGTTAATGACAGGTTTTTCATAATTTATATCTCTTTTAGTTTGCTACGGCAGGAGTGCACGCAGTAAAAGCTGTTCAAGGATGTTTTGGCTAAATTATATAACGTTTCCGATTTTTTTAGTTCTGTCACGCCTCTCCAAGGTTTGGATAAACACCTTTGGGCAGTATTGCAGCAAACGCTTTCAACGAATGTGCGGTGTGCACAGTGGTGGACTTAGGGTTGGGGGGGGCGAGGAGAGGCTGAAAAGGGAGGCCTCTGACGACGCCATCATACTCAGTCAACCATGATAAGACCTTTTGTTTGAGATTTCATATGCACTACATACGCTCTTAAAGCCGAGGCGCCTTTTTCACAGTTGTTCACACTATATCAGGAGAAGCTTCATTCTCAGACAGCGAAAAAAATTATGATTTGGTACAAATTTTTGCTTTCACTTGACAAGGTCATTTAAGAACTTTTTGGAACAAATTTTAACCCACAGGTTTTTTAAGATACTGAAGTTGATTTGAAAAGCTTTTCCTTATTTACACATTAGAGATGCTGGTGGGGACCTGTGAAAGCAGAGTACTTACACACTGCAGTTGCTGCTGGGGGCTCTTTGAAAGCAGAAAACTTACACATTACAATTGCTGTTGGGGGCCTCTTTGAAAACTGAGTTTTTACACATTGCAGTTGCTATTGGGGGCACGTTTAAAAGCGTAGTATACATACATATTGCAGTTGCTGTCTGGGACTCGGGGCCCCTTTTGAAAGCAGAGTGCTTACTTTCGATCTGCTTCGGAATATATTATATGAGTGGATAATAAGTTTTTCACCAAAAATGAGGAAAATTTACGTGCGAAACACTTCGAGGGAGGAACCCTGAAAAGGGGGGCTGAGGCAAGTGCCTCGCTCGCTTCCTCTTAAACCCACCACTGGGTGTGCACTAGAGGTTGATTAACCTTTATTTGAATGATCCAGCCCAGTCTTTTGCAAATGGAGTGTATCGCATTGTGCATATCGATAATATGGGCTGTATTTTTCGGTATTGGGTAAAAAATCATCATGGTAAGGATTTTAATCGTTGAACAAGTGATCTTTACGAACTAGAAAGGTAACCGACATTTGGGCATCTAAATGATATTTGCACGAAAATAAAACATGTTATTGCCGACCTAAGTACAACATTAAAGTTAAATTTTTACTACGAACTTCGCGTTTCTGTGCCACTCGCCGTAAAACCATGAACTTTCGCCCAAAGGGGCCGAAGCAAGAAGTATCAAGAGGGTGAGTAACGCAGCACCAGCAGCGATTTCCAAAGGTCTGCATTTATTCAGTTAATTATTGGCAAATCTTCACAAGATCCTGTGTTGCTGAAATCTCCTTTCTGTGCTGGTTAATCAACTGGTGCACCACTTTCATCTGAATCTTGTTTTCGTGTCTCTTTATGCTTTAGAACTAAACGTTGTAGCACGCTGGTATGACGTTTACGACACTTGAGTCAATTTGTTTGTGAAGGAAAGCAACGTCTCACGAAGACGAAGTGAAACAGCTGTACGAAGAAATGGAGAGGCAAATCAATGAAGAACGCGAAATAAACATTCGCGAAGAAGGTTCGTGCTATCCCGTGCTTTGTTACCCTGCCGTCTAAGTCAGACGCAGCACACTATTATTGATTTTCGAGTAATTTTGAAACAGTGACGAACCTCAGTTCGAGCTGTTACGGCCGATATGTGGGTCGGCTGAAAAACAGCCATTTGCAGGAAAAAAGTTTTATGAAATGGATGACAGTTATGGCGATCAGAGATTTCGTGAATGTGAATGTTTTTTATTAATTTTTTATAACGTCCAGGTTAGGCCTTTATTGAAAGTCTTGATAAGGTTGAAGCACGTGAATTTATCTTTTGTCAGCACTGTGGAGTGTTCATGCATCTGCTAGGAGAAGTTCTTAGTACTTTTGAAAACCATTTGCTTATTTTACCATTTCTATGTGCGCAGTTGGTGAGGTTGTCTTGTGCGGGTGTTCACTTGGCTGGTGATAACTTTGCAGGATAACAGCGAAACTGGTTGTTTGGCAGTGAAGACTTATTTTGTCCACATGCGATTGACGGTTGGTCGTTAAAGAAATTTGAGCGACTTGTTAAGCAAAGTGGATCGCAGCAATGATTAGCTTGACTTCGTAACATTTTATGTGTTACATATTTCAATTGATAGACAAGATAGCACCATTCCGACCCGCCACTTTATAGTTATATAAATTTTTTATTTTGAGTCAGATTCATGGCCCATATCACAAGGGTAATCGAATAACATAAGAACACAAAAATAGTTAGTCAAAGCGTATTACAGAGTACTCTGTGCATGGGTACATGGCGTGAAGTCAGAAATTTCGCTTGACACCGGGAAAAAATGGGACCCAACGTTGTTTGACTTCAAACAATGATGACCAACGTTTGCAGAAAAACACATGGAGAACTTTTTTTGGAGGTCACATCAGAAAAAGGTCTTCATGATCTTTGTGGTGGGAGAAAATTTGTAGGCAAAGGTCACACAAAAACTTTTCGGGCAAGTTTTGGGAAATTCGGGCAAAAATCCTGCCCACCCCGAAAAATTTGCCTGCTCCTACACCTATGAACGCAAAAGTTTATTTCGTTTAACATGAACCATTTCTTCAAAATCGAGTATGAAAAAAAGTTTTTGCCCAGTTTATCGATTTGGTCAAAAAGGACTTCGAGCTTTTATCTTGCGGCCACTTGAAGCAACAAAAGCAAAACATTGCGGTAGTATGACGAAAATACCTCTGAAACGTTGTAACATATACAAAGGCCAAAGCAAACAAATAACCGCTAAAGCAGCTGAAATCGGTGTTGCAACGTTGGCCAGCTGAACATTAGTATCGCCACTACAGTGAGTACCAAGTGTCAAACCTGCCACACACTTTTTAGGGGCAAACGCAGTTGGGAGAAAGGCAATGCAACACAGTTAAAATGTAAAACTTTGACGAGTGTGAGGTAGAAGTATTAACCAATCACGTGACCCCGGAAAACCTGTTTGAAGCTCTGCACATGTTTATGTTACAGTGAAAGTAAAATTGCACCACGGGTTGAAAATCTCTAAGAGATGTTAAGTAAACGTTTCCAGTAAGCTTTGGTTGTGTACTTCCATAGACAAAGATTCAAAAATCTGCAGCCGACGCCATTTGCGATAACTACCAGTGATATCGGGACTGTGGATGCCAACCCCATCACCTGGGTTATCTTGCAATTGCTTTGAGGTAGAGATGTGATGCTCTGCAATGCGAGCTTCCAATTCGCTCTGCGTTTTTTCCCGAGGATGCTGAACACGCCACACAAACGCCTTGACGTACAATATTGTTGCAGTTTAGCGAAGATTGTTCGTTTTTATCGAAAAAACAACTGCCAACTATCTGTTTCTTGAAGAAAGCTAAAAAACTAGTTTCTACTTGAAAAAAAGCTGAAAAAACTTGAAAAAAGTTACTTTCATGTTTTTTACCCCGTTGCATCTGATGATGCGCTTAAGCTCCCTGCGAACATTGTAATACGCTGAATCAAAAACAGCAGCTGCAATAAAATATACTGGGGCCAAGGAGAGGTGTCAGCCGATGAGAGGCTGTGCAAAACTGATAGTGCAGTAATCCACAAGATGTTGCGGTAACCGTTGTGCATTGCTGTACGCTTATTGTTAACAAGGCTCTTAGAGCTACTGTTTTCATAGACGTACGTTTGAATCCATCACTCTGGCAGCTAGACATATATGAAACATTTGAACGAAATTTTTGTTTATAAACGTCATCGTTTCTGTTACGCAGTTCAACGCGAACGTGCAGTTTCACAATCTTTACACGATCAGCTGCAACAAAAGGAGCAACAGCTGTTGGACGTATGCCAAGGGCAAAAAGCGCTAGAAGAAGAAATAGCCAACCTCAGCTCTGGAAAAGAGGAAGTCAAGAGCGAAAATTCGCAATTGCTTCAGGTGGTTATTTGTTCGGTGCATGGCGCGTGCGCAATTGCATATCAGAGATTATGCAAATATGAGGTGATTTGTTTTTACAGATTGAGGGAAAATGACAAAAAGTAGAAAACGGATATAAGATGAAAAAACGAAACCAATGGCAGAGTCTATGGTTCAGTTAAAGAAAATTTAAATACGCCAGCAATGTGGTATCCTTTTTCCCAACAAGTCTACACGAGGTGGGAAAAGCATTTTATGTACCCCACTGGCAGGAAAATATTTCAGAAAAATTATGAGGGCTGCAAAATGTTCCAAAGCAAACTTGCAACTTCAGAGTTCCGAAAATGACAATCTTTTGTAATTCCGCGACATTTGCTTGATCTTGGGCATTTGAAACAAATGCTTACATATTTAAAAATCTTGCATGTAGGTGAAAGCGCAGGTACACATGTAAAATCAAAACAATCTTCAAAAAATCAAACTTTTTTAAAACAAACAAAACAAACACTAAACAATACGACCAGCGCTTTAGTAAATTGCACTTGCAGACATTTGGAGTTTTAAATGTGCTTCAGAAACACAGTATTGATCAAGAGCACAAGCTAAAACATCGAAAATACCTTTACATTTTGCAAAACTTCTGAGAAAAATGTCTATTTTAAACTAGACTAGCAGACTAATGTTTCTGGATTGTTCTTAGTCCACAACGTGTGCCTATTTGAGAAAGTATTGTGTGTTTCTCAAAGTACTACTACCCTCGACCGAGTATGTACTTTCCACGATGGGTGTAAGCAAGGAATCGATCAGCAAATTTTTAATAGGAAATCGATTTCACGTAAAATTACGCATCCTCAGTCCTGAA
>JGI24158J21664_10011982_pt1 | contig 11509 bp, 9 predicted proteins | sample Ectturendosymbi3_FD_21664 | JGI IMG/M metagenome (IMG submission 21664)
CAACAATTCTCAGATAAAGATCCTTAATTTGTTTGAATTCCCACACGTACTAGCTGCTTAGATATCTGAAGCGAAACTGCAAATGACGAATTAGACGAACAAAACGCTTCTCAGGGATAGACAGAGGTGACGAATTGAGCAAATTGACGAACAGAAATGTACACAAAAGATAGAGATTCTGCCGGGACCGACAAAAAAGTGACAAATTAGACGAGTTCTACTGTGAATGTCTGGTCATATAGAGTTCTTCATAACGAAATCATGTGAATATTCGTTCTACCAAATCTAGCGGCGAACAATTAATATCAGTATGCAAGTGAAACATTTTTTCTTACACTACTTCATTCTGATAGTGCTTGTGATACGTAACAGTGTCCACTGTCCATGTTCGAAATTATCCTGTAAGCAGTACTTATCGACAGTTACCTTCCTGTGGTATAGATGTTGCCGAACACGTTAGGAATGATACATTGATGGCAAACTGCTATCTCTACCTCCTCTGCATAAAAACTGGAGAAATGGCAACCTTTCCTGTACGGACATATTTTCTTAACCAAAACAGCCCGATTTAGTTTCCTACAGCTTTGGTCGGCGCATATTTTTCGCGTGTAATACAAGTGGACGTCGGGAAACCAGCTTGAACATCCACGGACGTCGGGAAACGAGATTGTACTTCCATAACTCAATAAATTAAATGAAAGAAAGCCAAGATCACGTCCACGGCAGGAAATTTGAGTGGGCTGCAGTCCCGATAATGAAGTACATCGCGAAGTACGTCAAACAGAACTTAGATTGCAGGCTAATTTCATTCCAGGTTTGAAAAGACAGAGTTATTCTACCATCGCTAGCACGAAAATCATCGTGCAGAATCGAAGCCACAGCCCAGTACAAGAACGGAGAACTCGAAAAAATCAATCGAGTCATTACTTCGACATGCATGAAAAGTAGCGAAAAAATCATTAAAAATACGCAATGGGCTGCATAGCAAAAAACGTTCTTCGTATATAAATATGGCACTATTTGCGTCTTACGAGTTGGCGTTTTTTCATCAATAAAACCAATAGAGTTGATTTCGTGTGAGCGCGCACGTAAGTAAACATACACAGAGTACGAGCATAGAATTGCGGTTGGAGCTGCTATTACAAAGTTGGGAGTCTTGCGCAGTTGATAATACGAGAAAAGCCCTAATCCCCATACCCTTTTTTGTACATGGCCGTAAATAGATGGGGGGAAATCGCAACACCATATTGGTTTATTTTGACAGCTGAGATCATGACTACTATCCGCACAATGATAAAGATAAGCGCTGAGGTTAACTGCAAAAAAAGGAAATATAATTAAAGAGCAATAAAAGCATGTGCTGAGAACACTCTTCACAATATTGCAGGTAGTTCGCTTGTTTGGAGTTGATCGCATGAAGTCTTTGACAAAACCGTAAACAACAAAACCCGCGTTCACTGTTCCATTGGACCGGGTAAACGTAGCTGGAAAGAACCAAAGCGATGCTTCGCACCGTTTCCCTTTCGCAATTGCTAGAAGTGCTTTGAAAACTATAAAAAAAAGGTTTGAAGTGAAAAATCTGCAAAAAACACATGATGCACAAAGTTACTATGAATACAAAGACTGTTTAAATGTGCCTGCGTGCTTCGGCAAAAATCTAAAACCATCAGACACTTTTAATGCCATAAAATACAAGGCCAGGAATAAGTTGCTCGGTTTTGAACCATCGCAAAGGTTATTCTGCCGCCATCCATCCATGCGAGAAACATACCAGTCTTGCACGTATCTGACATGCAGAAAAAGAATCATTCACGGGAGATTGTATTACGGCATGAGTTTTCAGTGCTAATGTTACAAAGCTTTTGGTGCTCCTAAGTTTGTTTAACCATAACATAGAGATGGTGCACCCTTTACGACGCAATTCGCCGTATCTTACCCTATAACCAACTTAATTAAACATATTGAAGATATTGCCAAGCTTTGCGCAACTTGAACTAACGAGTTTTTCGCAACTTGCGAGGAAGCAAGTGCCCATTTTTCCTTCACTTGCTGCTCTGTTATGGTTTGATGTTCAGTGAAACGTCCGGAGCATCTGCTCTAGTAAGCCTGTAGCCACGGGGGTATTTGGGGGCAGTTCCCCCCAAAAAATTGTGTTGTGCTCAGGAAAATTTATTTTAAACATGTATTAAAACAAAAATCTTGCCCCCCAAAAATGGATTATGCCCCACCAAACCTTAAAACCTGGCTACCGGCCTGTGTTCTGGTCATTCGCGATAGACTGATGTAAAGAAAAACCGCACTGGCAAACACATCATCACTTACCGAAAAATGAAAAAAACGTTTCCGTGTAAGCAGCACTGAAAAATATCGACGACGGGTTGAAGCAGAACGTCGCGGAAGACAAAAAAGCAAATTTTGTGGAGCCGTAGATGACCAACGTTAAGTCAAATAAAGCTGTAGCTGATCCTAAAAATAAGAACGTCTTGAATCGCTAACATTCAAATAATTTTGCGCGTAGCCAGGTACTGAAACGGAAACAACTTTTGCTCGCGCTTTGGAGCCATTTTAATAGGAGTCCGCGTTCAGTTCAAAGCGCTTAATGAATGGGAATGGCATGAATATCTTCACCAGACGCCATGTGTCAACAGTACTGGCGCTGCTCTTCGACCCCTTATTTTCATTGTGTGTACGGGCAGAAACGTTCACGCACATATGCAGAGGCGTTAAAACACATACTAGTGCTAAAATTCTTGCAGAGTGAACCAAGTTGCATGTACTAGTGTCTAGCTACGAGCTAGCTGCTAGCAGGTCCATTGTGCTTTGTATATAACCTTTAATAAGCAAAACGATCTTTGAAGTCATTTGTCAGTGCCCCCGACCTACTGGCTACTTTCGACGGTTGCACCAATTGCTATGGTTAAGCCAGTTTTTTTTAAGGAAAATGTTAGGTACCTTGTAGACTTGTAGGGACCTCATTTCCTCTGATTTCAGGGACCCGTTGATAATTTTCGCTGATTCTAGGGACCCGATTTTCAATTCTAGGGACCCGAATCGGGTCCCTAAAACACCTTAAAAAAACTGGTTAAGCACACCTGTTTACTGAATATAAATTTTCATGCTGTTAACATCAAGCAATTGACATACCGACAAAGAAAATAAAATTCAGCAGCGCGGCGCTGGTAAGACAACAGGTGTGGAAGGAGAGCAAATCCGTGAAAAAATGCAAAATTGATGCCAGACATCTCACAGTGTTTGGGAAAAGAGGAAAAAAAGCATATGTGTTCTCATGGGTATATCTGAAAATCATAAACGATCGTGCAAGTTGACAATGTGCAAAGCTTACACTGCAGCATGAAAGCAACTCCTAAACAAGTAGAAGTGAGAAAGTTAATTTACAACCAAACATCAACAGATAAAACCATTACTCAAGGCAAAAAACTCTAGTCAAGACTAGCTGAGTAGTGCTGGTCATGGAGCATTGAGAGTTTGATGACCAGTTTATGCAGCGACAGCTTCGACACAGTCAGAACACCAGAGCTTTGAGACCATTTCAGATCACGAATTTTTAAACATTATCACATAGTAGAAAAAAAAAACTTTTACTTAATTCTTTTCAGGTGAATTTCTAAAAATGTTGCCGCCACCAGTGCAAACGTTTGCTTCAGAAGAGTCTTAGCAAATAGGGTTGCGGAGTCGAAGGTAAAATGTTCGCCTTTTTCCAAAATTTCCGACTCCGACCCCTTAACATAAAGTGAATGAAGTTTGGCTGTCAACAATTTAATAGCAACTAGCACTCAATGGAAATGATGGTACACAGCAAGAATTCTGTTTCAACAAAAGTTGGAAAAGAAATTGTACCATTTCAACAAGGATTCCCAACTTCCGGAGTGTGATGTAAAAATGATCCAGTTGGACTTCCGGAGTCGGACAAAAAATCCGACTCCTAGTGTTGTTTAGGAATCTGACTCCGACTCCACCCAAAAAACTTCGACTCCTTGCGACTCCGCAACCCTGTTAGCAACAGTCAAAAAATATTGACTTGGCAAGATCATTACTCATAACGTCTTTCTAAAACAGCGGTAGTAAATTGAAACAGGATAGCGTAAAAGACAGAGATCATGTGCACCTTTATTAAACATGGTTTCTTACATTCATTTTCATACCCGCTTTTCCTTTGGGAGGGTAGCGGGGATAGCAACACTAGGACTGGGTAGCCAGCAGGACGTGCCTCACCGATCTTTTCGGGGACATTCTGGTCACATGGCCGAACTATCGTAGCTGAGATCGCTCGATTCTGAGAAGTGGCTCGACATTCAGGGCTTTACGGATTTCACACCTGGGCACTTTGTTGCGAAGTATCACGCCGTGAATTCTGCGCAAAAACTCTATCTCTGCCGCTTGTACTTGGGATAGCACTCTTTCAGGGTATTAGAACAATTGCCAACTGGACAACTGCCCACCGGACAATTACCAACTAGGAAAACAGGAAGTTACTTGAACTTCTCGACTTGCTGTCAGTGTATTGCCGCTTGCAGCATACACCGGCTTGGTTTTCTGGAGAGACATGATACCTCAGTGTAGTGCCAATTTTAATTCCCGCTTGATGGCAAGCAGCTCCAAACCGATCAAGTGCATGCTGGAGACCCTGTTCAGAAGATGCAAGCAGTACCAAATCGTTCACAAAAAGCAAACGGTTGTTCTTGCAGCTTCCAACAGTGACACCCTCGACGACTCGACTGTGACTGTCTATCCACTTCATATAGACTGGGGGTGCACAACCTCCGGCCGTATTATGCGGCCTTCGTGAAACATTTATGCGGCCGTGCACATGTAATTTAAAACGTGAGTTATAACAGCTGTGCATTAATAAAAAAATTTTTGTCTACTGTATGGACATACTTTGTAGAAAGAAGGCCAAACAGACGTGTGGAAGCAGGACAGGCTCAGTGTGTGGAAGCAGAACAGAAGCAATGCAAAAAACAACTTGAACACACTGGCGGCCGTAATTCCAACAAGTAAACAAATTGCAGTCTGCAATACCGAAAAGGTTGTGCACCCTTGATATAGAGGATGAAGGGGAGTGGTAACAGCACACATCTTTGTCGGAGTCCGACACACATTGGCGAATGACTGAAAACAATTGTCTAACATGATTTTCTTGAATCTGAGGTTGATGCACCAACTGCAAAATCTGACACGTGTAAACTTGAATTTTTGCAAATTTGTGGTTTGATTAATAAAAGGTCCAAGCATGGGCGTTGGACGTGGGGGACAGGAGTGGTCTTGACCCCTTGGATTTTGGAATTCAACGTTTTCCTACTACATTTTTAGAAAAGCTTGTTCTCTAAGTTTTGAATGGGTAAAATCAAATTTTACCACTTTTCCCCCTGGAAAAAATCCTTTTGATGCCCATGGATCCAAGCCTTAACAGTCCTTGCACAAAAAAGCTGCACATTTTCTGCTCCCCAGGATTGACACCGCCATCATGTATGCCCATTTATGTGGCAAAAAAATCAAGATTTAAGCCACTAGTACAACAAATACCTACTTTAAAATTAATATACCAACAGCAAATATTGTTTTAAGATATTTCTTTCAAAAAATTAGATAGATGATTGAGATAAAATTATGTCAGTTAATGCTCATCATGACTTCAAATTAGGTCAAATTGCTTAAAATGTAACATTTCTTGCATGGCAAGTCTGCAAATTAGTAGCAACACAAATATAAAACTTCTAAGAGACATCTGGCATTTCAGCTGAATGTGGGAAGTTATACACTTTGTATAAAAAATTGTAGCATCACCATTGAGCATGATGGATCCTGTCTGCATCAGCAATGACTTCACATCTCCTTCCATGCTTTTCAAGCTGATGGTGTAAATGTGAGAAGATAAACATATTTTTTGTGAGCTGACTGGCATAGTACAGAGCAATCAGACCCTATCGACTGAGTAAATCAGTAGTGTTACCTGTGTTTTTCACATCATGTGACCTTCACCAATAAAAATCAGTGTCAGCCTCAAAACTTTCCACTAGTTCATGTAATATTTTACTGAACATTGTAAATGGTCTTTGATGCATCACTTTTGTTACACGTTTCCTAGAAATGCCAAATAATTGCTTGAAAGTGCATTCTAATTTCAAGTAAAGCCTTGACAATTAATACTATAATCTTAAGTATTATTTCATGTATAGCCATATATCAATGCCTGAAAGCTATTAGGNATTTCTATAAAATAAAAAATCAGCATAAAGCTAGAAATAGCCCACTTGCTACTTCTGGTAAAACATGCTGATAGTCAATCTGATCACCAACTGGTTCATTACCCATGTTCAGCAATGTATACAAAATATCTTGCATCCCACTTGTGAAAACCATCCAAAAAGAGTCGTATTGTACAATCCACTTTTCCCGTACAATCAGCCGGTGATGGAGAAAATGCATCAGCCTTATGATCAGGAGCCAAATTTGCTACAACCTGAAAAATAACAGGAACAACATCAACTATCAAGCAGCGGAATGACATTGCAATGTGTCATTGGATGCAATCCTCTGCAACACAACAGCGGCAAAAAGACATCAACAAATAAGAAAAAAATATCAAGAGGTAAATTGTACTGTTTAAGGGCTTAAGTGCCACATCTCACTTCACCTTATAAGCAATTTTGGTCCACTGACTACTGAAATGGAACTTGACAAAGCAGACAGCCACTGAACATTTGTTGGCTGTTCTTAAACATTGACCCAAACATACCTACCAATGTTGCAGGTAAAAAAACAACACTTATCAATTTCACAACTTTGTCTTCTGATACCACACAAACTCATTCAAACTACTTTGATTAACTGGACTTGTGGACTACACATGTTAAATATCACATAATATATATGTAAAAAGGCTCACACAACCAGTCCATTACTTGGTTCATGGAAGAAGCATGAGCCACACAGAGCTAAGGCAGTTGTAAAAATGCTTTTTTCAACATACCATTGTACTAGTTTGCAAGAATATCACCAAAAACAAGTTACTCTGCGCAAAGGTCATTCCCTAGATAATGACACTCTGTGCAAAGGTCATTCCCTAGATAATGACCTGGTGTGACAAGACAGGACTTATCACTACAGTGTAAACATAGAAATGTTCAGGTGAAAAACAGGAAATGGTCTGGATGTGTGTTCAAAACTATCTTAATGGCCTGTGATAAACACAACATTACACTAAGCTGGGAACAAGCAATAAATAAAAAATACTAACCTGAAGAGCAAATAAAAAAAATCGTGAATACATTGCTAATCGTATTACATCTTTCCGTTTTCCATGAAGGTCCACACACATTAATCCAGAAAAATGCACCATTTCCACAAGAAAACCAGCTGTAAAACATGAGAATATCTGTAATGCAATTCTAATTCAAGATGATAGCAACAATCCAAATAAAAAGATCTGAAATGCTCTTCGTTGTAAGCTGTCTTTTCCCATTTTAATTAGATGAAAACGCATGTGGCATACACATGAAAATGCGCAAGTTAGCATTGATTCGGTCAACCAATGTAGGGCACATAACTCACAATCTTACACAAACTGCACTTCATATATTTGCAGTTTTTCTTCCTATAAGCCAAATTATGAAGATTTTTAATATCATTTAGCTATAGTCAAAGTTATAGGTGTTCAAATTTACCCAATTCTCATGTTGATTAAAGCAGAAAAATGCAACATTTTTGCAGGTTCAACCATGTTTGAGATAAGCACAACTTAGGTTTAACCATGAATTAACCCATGCTGTTTTTAAAAGTTGCTATATACCTGTCTTGTTTGGCACATCTCTAGCTAATATATATATATACTGTAAAAGTTATTTTACAACATGCACACACTGACGCAGACAATTGTTTTTGCTGGCTGCCTTTAAAATTTAATTGGGACACAAATGGTCACACTAGCATATTGCACTCATTCTATCTACAATTTCGTGTGTCAACTTAGCCATCTAGCAAAGTCTACATTCAACTAAAAACTTCTTCAACTTTCAGGCAGCAGCTGACTTGTGGTTTCTAAATAGTTTACAGTTAAAACAGACAGATTTATAAAATTTTCAGGATTGGATCTGGATCGTAAAATATGACAATACTCTGATCTTTGCATTTCTCCAGTAAACTGAAATGCAGCCTGTAGCGCTCAGCAAAAATCTAACAGTATGCTGTTCAATTATACATCAGCGTGAACGGCCATCATAAGATCAAGGTGTGCAACAAAGAACAGACATACAGCAGCAAGGTTGCCAGATCTAAAGTNTAAGAGCTAAAGTCTAAGATGAGGGGCCAAAAAAGGGCCAACCATTTTTCCAAATTTATCAACAGTTACAAAGTCATATAAACCTATACTTAGCAATTTATTAAATGGCATTGTATATTCCTCAATCACAATTGTAGCACAACAGCAAAAGAAGTACATGATGAAAAATCGTAAGAGAACAACTTAATTTCCATGTGTAGCCATAAACTAAGATAAAATTACCATCCTCAATAAGTGCTAAAGTGATCAACAATAATGAATCTGAACAAAACCAACAAACACGTGCACCACCTGAATAACAGTAAGTTAGGTAACGTAAGATGTAACAGTTCTCACTGCTACTTCTACAACTACAGCAAGTAATAGCAGTGAGCAGGTATTCTAATGAACTTACTTAAATCACATCAACTCAGAAACTCTTAAGGATCCAAACAAAATTTTGCAATGAAAAGCCTTCAAAATATAGGAATTTGGTAAAAATGTGCAATCATTATTATAGTCGAAAAAGTGAAAAAATATGCTTTCTCAGACAGGACCCAGGTGGTCAAATGCAATTCTTGCAAGGGGCCAGTCTTTCCTGGAAAAGGGCCAAACAAAAATTTTGGGGCCAGCAAGTGTTATTTGGGACCAAATTTCTGAAATTTGGCAACCCTGTAGGCCTACTGTTGTAAAGTAGAGCAGAGATGAGCGGAATGTGACAATGTCATATTTTACAATACAATCTATTAAATCAGACCATTATCCAGATCCAACCCACAATTTTTTTAATTCAGTCCAGACTGAGACTCTAAGTCCAACCACAGTTCAAGAACGTACAAAATGTCAATTCCAAATCCAAATGAAATCTAAAAAATTAACAAAATGCAGCTTTTCAACAACAAAAAATAAAATGCTGCAATTAATTATTTTCCTTTAGGAAATGACTATGGATACGCCTGGCCCCACACAATTTAAGTAAAACTCAGAGTCAGTTTGTCATTCAAATGGCGTGGGTCTCATAGCCTAGGGGTTATGCGCTACAGCTGCTATGCCAATGCTTTTTGGTTCGACTCTCACCTTACCAACTTTCGTTTTGTTTTTTTTCTTTACTTTTTTCAGGCTTACGTGNTACCTTTATGGGTTAGTGTTAGGATTAGGGTTAAGGTTGATCTTGATGTTAGGGTTAGGTTCAGGGTTTATCATTTAAAGTTTACTGTAGTTTGTTTCTACCAAGCCTACTGCACTCTTGCCGTCCGTTACTGTTACGTCACAGGTGGCGTATGAATAAGTTTTCAAATTTCAACATCCACAGGCGTATCTGTAGCCACTGCCTTTCCCAAATCCTTTAACAATAACTACTGTGTAACAACTCAGTCCAAAAATCCGGTCCTAGCCCTGAAGGCCTGAACCTACAGTGTATTTAAACTGTGACTGATTTACTTGCCGCCATCTTTGTGGCCTATAACTATGAAAAATAGGTACGGTTGCAAGTTTTAATCGTCACAGAAGATTGAACGCAGAAAGCAGGCACATTCCTTCCTCAGATCAGAAGCTTGTGGCAAAGCTTACATTAGTTTGTTGTTTTCAAAACGATTACAGTAACACTCCCGCCTATCGAAATCCTAAAAATTCGTTGTAGTCCGAAGCCAATCAAATCCAAGTTCAGTCGAATGTTCATCTCTCATCAGAGTACCAGAGACAAGTGGAATGTAAAATTTTTCAGTCCGAGTCGGGGGCGATCGGAGTCATTTTCTGACTCCTGCTCCTGTTCCAAAACAGTGACTCCAGCTCCTGCTCAAGATCCTTCCGACTCCTGTTTGTGTTTACACTCCAAAAACTTGAAAGCATTGTATATTTCTTTTGCCACATAAAGACACAATAGACTGTTGAAGCTATTTTGGCGTTACCCATTTGAAAAAGTTATGCCATGGTTTTAGTGTTAGCAAGCAGTTAGTGGCTTCTTGTCAACATTGCATTACTGCAAGTAAACCCTAGCTGACTAGCTCTAACCCATTGTCTGTTTGTGTGTCATGTTGTATTGACGTGTGACCACTTCCAACAAACATGTTCAACTTGAGGCAAAAATAACCAGCACAGCCTTCGTTCAAGAAGCAAAATAGACAATACCAAGTGTGAAACCAAGAAATAGAATCATATGTTCTTGTCACCTGAACCAAATCTCATTCAATTCTTTCAGTTTCAACCTGAAGAATATCTTATTCAACCTTTTCATATAACTCTTTGTGTTTTAGGCACAGGCACAATGAAACAAGAACAACTTCTGTTATCTTTTCACTTAGGCTATTAGCCTCCACAAATAAAGCCACATATAGGCAACAACGAAAAGACTTCATGTCACCTCATTCACACTTTTAAATTATTTCGTTGTCATATTTAGCCTGTTTACATGGCACGCGATAATTGTGGCTTTTTCGATTGTGGCCGGCCTACCGATTCTGACTAAATTTGGCCGCAATCAGCTGTGCATTTACATTGGCGCTTCTGATTATCAGGACTAGAGAACTATGCACAAAGAAGTAAAAGTGCTAAAAATCTTCTTTGGATTTCTGCACCACATAGGCCTAGTAGGAACACATCACGGCAGCATTCTGTGGTTCTGGAAAAATAAATTCGGGTGTTTTGTTCCCGACACAACATTTTTAAAGCAGTAATGATGCGTGATGTTTGAATAACTGCTGAAACGTCAACATTTTGAAGTGTGAGTGTTGACTATCACCAGCACACAACTCAATATGCACGCGCATGCACGAACGCGAAATTTGAATTTTTTCATGTGATTTACGTAAGAACATCCCATTGCACGGTGATGCAATTGAAGCTTAAAGTTCATGTATGTTTTTCACAAGTTCATGTATGTTTTTCACAAATTTAAAGTTCATGTATGTTTTTCACATGCACAGACCAGGCCTGTAACCAGCTTGGGACACCAGGGGGGACGAAGAGTTCTTTGAGAGTGACCCAAATTTTTCAAACTATGTCTTGACTATGTCCAACACATCTTTAAGGGGGCAAAAAAATTTGCAGGGGGTTGCCCCCCTGCGCCTTACTGGTTACGAACCTGGCATAGACACGGTACAACTTCTGCACTGGAACCAGCTTTTGCAGTTTACATGTGTTGCAGCCCTCTTCTAAAGAAGACCACAACACATTTAGGACAACTCCGCAAGAGCACTGGTGAATTTAGCCGGAGTGCCCAAGGCACGCCCAAGT
>JGI24158J21664_10011983_pt1 | contig 11509 bp, 12 predicted proteins | sample Ectturendosymbi3_FD_21664 | JGI IMG/M metagenome (IMG submission 21664)
ATCATTCAATGCAGGAGGTTTGAGTTTTCAGGAGAAAAAAATGTGGCAGAGACGTTCGTTCGTGAAGAAAATTGTAGTGGAATTTTAAAGGTTCAATACATGTGTATATATAAACGTTAAAAATGCTGCCATTTTGAAACGATTATCGTCACCNCGGATCTGAAGACTGACGGCTTTCATGGCACCAAGCTGAACATCCAGCAAGGGGTGACCAGAATCGAGTCAATTTGCCGATACATTTGATTTTGATTAAGAACAAGGTTTGTAGCTGCAACCCCGTTGAATGTAGATCTTGTAGGTCGGTAACGTTCATTTACTACTCAGCACTTTCGAATATGGCCTCAATGTAGCCAGGACCTCCCTTGCCCGAGGTTCGTTCAAACAAGTAAATGTTTGATCTTGCGTCATGAGCCATGTCATAATACGCAGCAAACAAATGTGCTTTTTCAAAAACCGTGTCGGTTTGAGAAAACTCGAAGTTTTTTATCCCGACTACCCAGATGGTTGACCAACTGCCCATTTCCAGCGCATCGTTCCCACACATAGCAACAGCGCATCAGTAACCGCGAACAATCTGACAACGCAACCAGGAAAGCAGAAACAAGCGAGACGCAATGTCGGTGTCGCAACCTTCCATGCCCGGCACGTGATGACGCAGCACAAAGCAAAAGACTTTTCTGCACGAAATCCACTAACTAGCAAGAAAACAACTGATTGGAAATTTAGTGTTAACCAAATAAACTCAAAGATGGCCTTGTGGTATACTCAACGTGGAGGACACCAGCGCTTTGCACAAACAGATGGCACTCTGTAAATTTCTTCAGTCGTGGAAATCGAGTCGCGTCGTCGTCAGTTTTCCTGAAAAGAGCTTTGGTGGGAAGCAAGCATCTGAAGCAACGTCCTTGTCGAGCTTGCGATGGCTGCAACACAACGATGGTGTCGTTTNCATATTCTGATTGCAAATCGCATTAGGAATACACCGACTGCATCGAGAATCATCGATAAGGNTTTTGAAAAGTCGACACTCAGAGCTGCGCAGTGGCGTAAGCAGAAATTTTTCATGGGGGGNGTTCATTCAGTGGCACGTGGTGGTCATTTGTATTTGGTGTGCGCTGTTTGTGACGTCACAATTTGACGCCATATTCATGCTTCAAGGCGAAATTTGCTGACATAATATGCATATTTTTGTACACGCACTCCCCTTATTGTATGTGTCATTGCACTGAATATAAACTATCAGCGCTCCAAGTTAGGACATCGGAGGAAAATAAACTCATGCTGCGACACAGCAGTTCATAATTGCAAAAATATCAGTTTGCGCGTTTAAAACAGGGAAGTAAAACACACTCATTACTGCGTCAGAGCAATTTACAACTGCAAAATGAGGCTGCGCTGATGTCTTATCGAATACGAGCCGTCGTGCATAGACAGTGTGCTGCTGGGCTGGGTTTGCAAAATCGAATCTTGCTAAAGTACACAAGAATTGAGAATGCGCATAAAGTCCACAAGAATTGAGAATGCGCATAAAGCACACAACAAAACTTTCAAAATTTCCTAATGTATAAGTCCAGCAAACTTTTAGTTTTCCTTTTTCCCTGCTGAGACATTATCAAATGCCTGAATGCTTCTATGTTAAAAACAGTTGTTTTTGAACTCGTGCGACAGATCTATCGTGCAACAGAAACTGGTAATGTAGCCAATGCGGTCAGCGATTGCGCTGATCAGCCTTAGCAGACAAAATAAAGACAATTGTTTCGGATAAAGTGACCTATAGCGGAACACAGTCTTAAACATGCGTAGTGGACGGAGGGTCTGCAAAAGGTGGTGAGATGGTTTCTGGACGCAGACCGTAGCCTAGATTCACACTAAAACCTAATTATTACTTTTTGGCCCATTTACAACGTTCCTTGAAATTTACATGCAAATTCATTCCGTGGTATTTGCATTAAGTCGACAAATTAACAAGCAAAAAGTATGCGAAAACAATTGAAGCTTTGCGCAGGTAATAAATTTTTCATACATTTTTCGTAAAATTTCAGGCTTGGAGCTGCACACCTTAATAAAATAAGTCTATCCTTAAAAGCTTTACAAATGTTGTTTTGGGATGTTGGGGCGAAAAACGGAAAGAATACTCAGCAGAAAAATTCGCGATAACGGCGCACAAGTTCGGTAAACAACAAATGGCAATGAAGGAAAACACAGGACAACTGGACAACCAGAAAGAAAAAATGTTAGCATACCTACCAAGACATGGCTTCAAAACGTTGCAAGACTAATGTTGTGGACTAGCGTCTCCAGTGAGCAGCTCCAGTTTTCTCCTCAAACAATTCCTGTCGCGCTCCGACACAGCCAGGTCGTCCTGCGAAACAGATCGCTTTGAAGCGGCTTCTCGTTTCAGGTTTTTTGAAAAAGCTCATTTTTTGAAAAAGCTTCGCCGCAATTCACAGGTTACGATGAAAGACAAAAAAAACTTTCGCCTTTTATCGTTGCACGGTGGCAGCAATACCTGCATCATCTGCAAAGCCGCAAGCAGCGAGTCCCGTTCCTTGGAAAGCTCTGCCAAGCGCTGTGTGAGATCGGATATTTCACTCTCGCTCTGTTCTGCTGCAGTCGTGCCATGCTGATAGGAATGTCCTCTGGGCGACGAACCAACAGAAGTAAACGCTTCGCNGTTNGCTACAGCGATATCATTGTTGCTGGGCAACAGCTTTCCGTCGTTTAACTCGTTATTATCGGTCTGTGACGACGCATCTTCTGTTTCAACTTTCACCCCCGTCTCGCCATCCTCTGACCTGATTGGCCACATCAGTGAAATGTGCTCTTTTGCGAAGTGAGGCGCAAGGTTCGTAGCAGTGGGCGTGACAGGGCTGTCAGATGGGAGGTGCGGTTCGTCGACATGAGTCGTTGGTTGGTTTTGGCTTCGGGTTGCGGCAAAGGGTGCTTTCAATTTATCAAGGAGTGAGTCAGATGTTGTTGTTGATGACCTCGCTGAACATGCACGTGACGAGAATTAATATTACGCAGTACTTGCGATACACGGTCTTCGCGCTGTTATCAAACATGAAAAAATGAGGCGGTGGAAAAGTGCAGGGAACACTGAGGAACAGGGTACCAACGCAGACAAAGAGACGAGCATCAGCTGTTACAAGTTACGACTGGTTTAATATACAACCTGCACGAATTGCAAGCACACGCGCTAGAGTGGCGCAACAAAACTACTCGTACAATTAACTTATAAAAAGCTCTGGACAGTTTACTCACAACAGTACGTAACAATTATTCTGCCTCCTGTAAACAGAAAAACAACATTAAAAGACAACGACAGTCTGTGATGTCACGAACCACGAAAATACGTCAGCGGTATCGGAGTTACCGCATCTTTATTACTGCTTTCGACAAATTCAAACGATTCTGTCTCACAACATCGTTTTNTNTGCACTCGAACTGAATTTTTACAAGAAGTCAAACAAAAGGTGGCATTTGTTTGATATGCNGGACAAGCGGACAGTCAGAAGGCAACCAACATGGTTGNCGTCGACACAATGCACAATTTCCCTACAAGCACGCGTCGTCAGCATGTTTGGAGCAAATACGTCAAAGCACGCGAAAATCTTCATGTNTCAACAACTATGTAGCAACAGCTAACCTGAAACATGGAAGACTCCTGCGTCATCTCTTATGACGTCAGCCTCGTGTACGTTGAGAGAAATAGGAGGTAATTTGGCGCTAGTCGGATAAACAGGGTCTTTGTCGTCCTGATAAAATTCAGATAATAGCATGAAACATTGGATTTCTCAAATTTTGAAAGATGCTCACCGCATAAGGATGGTGACAACAAACAAACGAAGTGTCAGCAAATCAACCGGTGCTAACGATTACCGATCGATTCGTCCCACACAAATATCAAGTACCAACGAATGCTAGTTTTGCTGCAGAAACTAACGTATTGAACACGGATAAGCTGAGGTCCAATCAGGCGTGGTCGAACTGGGCCAGCTCGCGGTCACCACGTGGAATCGCTAACAGCAAAACATTGCTGCAAGAAGATAAGAACACGCCCTCTAACACGATAAAAGTGTAATGATCCTTCGGACCAGTTGACCGTNATTATCCCACACGCTTTTTCAACAATGGTTTCATGTTCCAACAAAGATTACAAGCCGTGCCTTGATNGTCANCTGTANGTCNCACGCTTTTATCTTCATCGGCATCACCTCGGGAACGACGTCATCTTCCAGAAATGCACCTGCGATTTACATGTTTGATGACGTGCGAGTCACGGTGTAAATTACGGAAAGCATAAAAAAGTCGTATCCAAATCTAGCAAAGATTCATCTCTGCTGCAGTGAGTACCACAATCGCGACTATGAGTAGCGCGCAAAAGCAAAGTTCGGACTTGTTCTTTTTGTCAAAAAAGTTTTTGATTTCGAAGAATATCTATCGAAAGGAGACCTTTCACAGCAAATAATAAGACACTAATTATTAATTACAGCTCTAGTACATATTTCGCCGAGTAGGCAACTCAGTTGTGGATTTAGATGAACATTTCGCAGGTTCGCTATAGCTATAAAAGCGCAAACGACTATGCGAAGCCGCAGTCCACACAGGCGGTTTCTCACATAAGAAGCAACCATTTCGTCAACTGCTCGACGCAAAAACTTCACCACTCACCGATGTTGGCGAGTGTTGAAGCGCAGACTGTTTCGCAGAGACGGTTCGCTTCGAGTTGCAAATGTCCGACCACCGCTGAGCCCGGTGAGAAGCGAGCGGCAGACGAACCCGAGTCGATCCTCATCCTCACACAGGGAAGCTCGGGTCGGATGTTTGAAGAACGCTTCGCTTTGGCTGAGGAAGCGAAACATGCACTGGGTTCGTGAAATGCGACACGTGATTCATCAATGGCCAATCAAAAAGCTTGCGACCGTTTCAAAATTCTAGAATTTGAAATCCGGACCTATGTTTCTTGACTTGGGAAATTGATGAAAACTACGCTGTTAGAGTCTTTCGTGAAAAAGTATATTTACCCGCATCGTTAAAATACAAAGGCCAACTGGCAAAAACGATTCACTACGAAACTAGGGCCCAATTAACAGTTAAGGTACCAGTCTTATGTTTGGGATGACATCTGCCTCGTTCTTCCGAAAATATAAACACAAATTGCTTTTTCGCTGTTTTTAAACAGTTTTCATGAGTTTTCCTTGGGAGAACGAACTGTTCCAACAACGAAGCTGTGTTTAGCACATCGAAAAACTGAACATTTGCTTCATTGCACGCTCCCAAGCAATTGTTTGGTTTGTGCTAAGCAAGGGAATAAATTAAAATATTTTAGTCAAGCTAATTTAGTTGTTTAATTTTGTCGAAATTTACCACTTTGACGGGCTTTCTAGATTTCGAAAAACGTTAAAACACTCGCTCTTTCTAGGACCGCTACGCTCTGATAAGCGCGTGGCTTGCCACTGGGCACCCGTCACCTCGCACGTGGTGTTATTCTCAGTATCAAAAGTGCTTGTTCTAAGCCTTTGATGAACGCAGGTTGCTTTGGCAGTAATTGAGTTTACGAGGCTCTAGGAAGGTCAATCAAAAAGTTTGCAAATTTGTTCTACACTTGCTCATTGTTCCTAGCAACATTCGGTATGATTTTTTCTATCCTTATTTTCAGCGTCAACATTTCGCTAGCATGGTTTGCCTTACGGCGTTTCACAGGACTGAAGACGTGTTTAAAATACACGAAACTCGTTTCCCTCTGACACAAACTGTGACGGATTTACTTGCGCCATTCTTGTTGCTTACAATTACTGAAAGACAGATGCGTGCACGTTCGAATCATCGCAAAAGTATGAAAGCAGAAACAAGCAGGCATCTTCCTCAGAAGTTTGCAGCGAAGCTAGAGCTGGTTTTGTTGCACTTTTCATGAAATCGACTGATAAGAATCAACAAGGAACATTGGAGAACGCAATCGTTTGGTTCTAACGAAGAAAAGTTTGTAAAAAGCCGCAGTGATGTGCAACCATGACAACACAATAACCAAGTTGACCATATCAGTTTCAAAATTTACTTACCAGGGACGGAAAAAAGCGAGTTTGCCTCCTCGTGGCTCATGTTGCCGAGTTCATCGATTGCGACATGCGGCGCGACCAACCTCACAGAGGAACCACCGCCGTGCGCATCCACGCACAGCTCCACCGCTTCTGTCGCCGATATCCTCAGCACGGACACCTGGGTGAGAAGCACACTTGATTGTTGTCCGTCCACACACGACGTGTGCAGGTGGGAACGTGCAGTGCGCTGACCTGTGACACGTGTCTGATCAACAGCGACAACTACCGCCAAATGGTTCGGTTACAATCAGCAGGGCTTCTCAAACTTTTTTATAGATTGCTGTGGTGTAGGTTACGTTTTGTAAACAAGCACCTTCTGCTCGCAAGGAAACTCAATTTCGATCAACATTCATTCACGCAGCAGGAAGCACAAAATCGCATGTAAAAATATTTGCAAATTTTGTTTTCAAAGCATAGGTGGGCAAATACACGACAGTCTACGTCGCATCAGATTAATTCCCCGATGACTGAAGTTGAACTTAAAATGTCTACACCGTGAATGACATTCTATGTCGCATGCAAGTCTGCCGCATTTATTTTGGTGCCAACTTGCAATATTGTATTTCAGACGAGTTTTTCGTATCTGACAAAACTTTCCCAAACCGAGTTGTTCAGTGCAATTTACAAGCAAAAAAACAGCGAACCGAAGTGCAAGTTCTAACTGAAGTTGGAGTTTTGAGCGAATGTTTGTCTTGTCTTGTTCAAGGAAGTTTCAAACGACGCTTCCGTAACAAGCGCTAAATTTGAACACAATTTATCAAAGAACTACAATGGAAAGCGTTGACCTGGTAAGAAGTTTGAAACAACAGCAAAAGGTGTTGACGAAAACTTGATCATTACGAAGGAAAGCAACGCAAAAAAAGCTTCTGTTTCAGTTATTTCAAATGATAAATATTTTGCCCTATGTTATATGCAGCCTTTCAAAACTTAATTTTTGAATGTGGCCCTTGCATTGATAAGCGCCCCTCTGGCCAGACAGTCAGAAATCCAGTGTATCAGGAAGGTTAAATTTTGTTCACACACAGCTCTTCAACAATTGCCACAACTCACCTCAACCGAACAATTCTGGACCAACTTTTGTTCTCTTTTTTGATGAGAACACAAATAATAAGAACAGCAATATTGTGCCACTACCTGTCTTTTATCATCCACCGCAACATCCCTCGCTTTAACATCACGCTCCACAACGGATGAGTTTTCATCGCTCTCCACCACAGTCACTTGCGAGTCGATCAAACCTTTCTTCTCTTCCTCCGCAGCCGCTTCTTCGATAACACTTTCGTCCTCAGCACTGCAAACATCCGATGCCGAGTTCAATCTTACGTCCGGATCTTACGATAGAACAGATGCATTTTGTCTTATTATCGACGAATAGTTTTATTTCGACTCCAGTGCGACCTGGGCAGTGATCCTTAAAAACGCGGAATGATTGACGAAGAAACATATTACCTCAATGGCACCGCAAGTGGCTGCTAAGGCGTGAATCGTTGTGAGCTCTAGGTCTTTTCAGCGCTAGGTAAAAGTTACTCATTTGCAGTGTGACGAAACGTGTATGCGCGAAACAAAAATGCAGCAAAAAATCTTGAATAACAGAGCTGTTTTTACCCCACGACACGACTACTTCCGCAAACTTTCAATCATTACCCCACAGAGATCGTAAAGGTTGTAAGGTGGCCTATATATATCCCAATGAAAAACCTAAGTTCTGATGCTTGGACTACCCGGCTAACATAAAAGCCCACCATTAAATCAAGTGCTATTTTATTAACATCTATACGTTATCGACGAACACAAATGCGAACCTGACTTCATTCTCCAGCTTTTGAGCAGTGATCACTTTGGCAGCTGGAGGAGGGTCAGCCTCGATCACCACGAACTGGTCACTGCCGCCACTCGATGCCACAGAGTTGGCGTCGTCTTCCGCAGACCACGCGTTGAACGAATCGCACGACATTGTGTCGTAACCGCTCGTGCTGACCGTCGCAGATCTGCTGGTGCACAACCGAGAAAGATGCTCGTCGGGGATTTTAGAACATGAAGTTTCAATCGGCTTGCGGAACGCGCACATTTACCTGATGGAGACGTTCTCGCAGGAAGAACTGCTGTGAATCAAACCGTTTCCCAGCTTCGATTTTAGGCGGAGTTCTGTNTGGCGCCTCATGACTCCAGAAGGCTCCGTCAGGCCCCTGTTGCGAGCTGCTGCAGGGAANAGCAAAATGTCAATGCTTGTTTGAAAATCGGGAGCGTTCTTAGCAAACTACGCAAAAGTACGATAAACGCTTTTACCGCCGTCTCGAACTCTTTATCCGACAAGGACTTTTGGAAAGAAAAACTCACTGAAATATTCGAAACTACTAGCAACGGGCCAAATGTGGCCCGCGTGGAGATTTAACATGGCCCTCATCAGAATTTTTTCGTTACCCAAGTTAGAACACAACATCATGTCAAAATGGAACTTAATGACAAGCAGATACTAAGACAGTCAAAAGAAGTCCATCCGGCTCCCTCTCGTAGTTTTCTCTCCTTATCTTCCTCAGGAAGATAAGGGTAGAATCTTAATATAAGCTTGTTTTTCACGGCCCGCAACGGATATTCCACAATATGTTGCCAGTTATAGTAAATAGCCCATCCTGCTTTACAGTGATTTCTACACAGCGCACACCAATAATTTAAATCGTAGTCTATACCAGCGTACTTTACTGTACGTAACTTTGGTAAGGACACATATAATAACTGAATGAGGAAAAACGAAAATAATTACAAAAAGCGTATTTCCAAACGCCTGATTCTATGAATATCTTCAAACCAGGCAAATCTTGGCAGTGATCTACACTACGTTTCATTAATAACTACCCGCGGAAGAAAATTTGAGCAAGTCACCATTGCTCAGTATCAAAAATGCATTTGACTGCCCAAGTGTGGTTGAAATCTGCCGTGCACAGCTAGTTTAATCATAAGAATGGCAAAAACACTTCAAAGCGACCGGCGCGTACAATGCAACGAACAAAATAACTTGTGTTTAACTGACCGTATGTAGGAGAGGCCGGAAGTGACGACTGATCAGACGTCACGCGAGATCCCGCAGCGTGGTCGCCAAGCGGAATCTGTAAAGAGGACGTGGCCGCCGCTGGTGGAAGATCTTCGCCAAGAATACTGATCGTGTCCGAAAGGCTACTCTCGGATGGCGCAGGAGTCGAAGGTTGCTGATCAGCTTGATGGCTTCCTGAAGCGCTGGTGCTTGCAGATACTGGAATAACGGCATATATATATATATATATAAACCTTGATAAAGTTTGTCAACGGAAACTGGACCAAATCAAGTAAAATAATTTAAATCGACTCGGGCCACACGATCGCGAAATTACCTGATTCGTTCGAAATCGACGACACTGAAGGCGCGTGACTTAAGTTTTCTGGCTCCGGTTCTTGATCCGCGCTCGCGTCTGTAGCACTCGGGCCGGGCTGCAGTTCAACATAGAGCGCGACTTCGGGCAATTGTATCCTGATGCTGCTGCTGTTCGCTCGAGGATCAGTCGCGGCGGAAGTGAAGGAGGAGACGCTGGAAATGCAGAAACCGACATATAAGTCAGGACACTTTGAAATGCCTAAATGCTAAAGTAAATGCGAAAGTTGTTTTAATATTGGAAAATCCAGACAATTCTGTTAGCGATGTGTCCAGAAATTTGGGTGGTTCGGCCATTTATAACACAGAATGCAACAGCCATGTTATTTCAAACTGCTTCGTAAACCGTATTCAAAGTGTTTTCCGATTCAGACCTCTCCGAAAAAATAGCGTCCGTATCCTGATAGACCTTTTCGCCAATGCTTTGCACTGACTCAGCCAAGCGCAATAGGAACAGGAATTGATGGTGATCCAACATAAGTCTGAGAGGCTGAAACAAGAAGAAAATCGTGAAAGTGAAGAGTTCTGTGAACGAAGAATCAAAATGCTGACTCTAAATCCAAAACAAAAGGGTCGATTCCATAGCATTGGCGACTTGTGTCACCCAATTTGACAGGTGGGGTTCTCGTCAAACCTGGCTTCTCCAACCGCGTAGATACCACTGAACGTTAGTTCTTCAACAAACCACTCGTGCCGGTTTGGGTCTGCGGAATACTTCTAAACTTTACATACACTTAGATACGCAAACAACACTTCCAACAAGGGTTTTTGCTTAAAAACTATAAACGTATCAGACACTCACACTTTCACTGTCAATTAAAATGTAGGTCGACGCTGGACCAACAACTTCTGTGACAACAGGTGATTCTTCGACTTTGGTGGACGAGCTTTTTGGTGAATCTGTTTTCGAACATACCGCCTTCAACAGTTTCATAACTATGCACACAACTATGTACATGCCCCAAACTTCGATACACGTCGCTGTCATCCATTTTCGAAACACTGCTTCTCGGGCTTTATTAACAAATTATTTTGATGTCGCAAGAAGTTCCATCTCTGCGGTGCATGCGAGAAAATAAACGCGACAAGGAGACGAAATCAAGCGCGAACTTGGTCGGTGGCACTCGCGAGCGTTGTGGAAACTCGCAGATGTAGTTTTGCCGCGATTCGCGCAAAAATGAGCTTTTCTCATGAACTTTCTACGCTATTTCTTGGAAGTCACAGATACACGAGGATGCAGAAACAACTGACTGGTCAACACAGCAACCGCTGTTTGTGACAAAAAACAGCACAGTTGTGTGAGGTTGCTGTTCTTATACTGTGGCAAAGCCAGGTGCATACGTGCGTCACAACAGGCATATGGAGCGAGATACACAACTCAGATCAAGCTGGGTTAGTACCTACGGAGGTCATATGAGTTCTCGAATTCAAAGCGAAAGCAGTAGGTTATTTTCAAAGAAAATGCGACGATAAAAGTTGTACAGTGAGCGAGTACCACAAAANACAACGGAACTATTCTATGCAGGGCTAATATTTTTAGGGGGACTTCTCAACAAATCGTGAAACGCTATTTGTGTAACGTTTTGTGGTTTTGTCTCCAGCACATGTATACTTGAGAATTCTTATTTCAAGTTGTCAATATGAAAAAGGCAATAGACCGACGATACTTATCACTCATGCAGTAAAGGCTACGAAGACAATATATATTTTTGTACAAATACGCACTTCGTTTCACATTCAGGTTTACCACCGATTGACATTGCCTATCTTTCCAAACGCTTTATGGCACCGCCACAAAATCCTAATTGTCGATCAAGAGTATTTCATTGACTAAAGTGCATCATGGGCAGTGTTCCCTCTCAGCCGAAAAAAACGGCACTTTTGGCACCTTTTTCGGACGCCAGCCGACAAAAATTTTGAAAATCGGCACTTGCATTTTTTGGACGCAATTTCCTTCACTGGAGAGAATTTCACAAAACTCAATTTAAATATTTTTTCAAAGATGTAC
>JGI24158J21664_10011984_pt1 | contig 11509 bp, 3 predicted proteins | sample Ectturendosymbi3_FD_21664 | JGI IMG/M metagenome (IMG submission 21664)
GTTTAGGTTTTGGGTTTAGGTTTTGGGCTTAGGTTTTGGGTTTAGGTTTTGAGTTTAGGTTTTGGTTTTAGGTTTTGGTTTTGGTTTTAGGTTTTGGTTTTAGGTTTTGGATTTAGGTGTAGGGTTTTAGGTATGTAACAAGGATCTTACACTTATCCAAGTGTGTCGTCCTTGTCACTTGACCAAACCATGCAATTGGACTCTCCTAACGGCAAAATAACTCCAGCAGTGCTTTTGCCTCTGATGCCTAATAGACACTTTCTTCTTTAAATTTAGAAATGCCTAAAGGCTGTGTCTATTTTGCCTCATGAGGCAAAGCCACTGCTGGAAGTATTTTGCCTTCAACCAATCATAATTGGTGAAAGGCAAATTAGCTCAGTAGTTCTTTTGCCTCATGAGGCAAAATAAAAATACATGATTTTACATTGGCGGATCAGGACTGGATCGGATTCAATTTTATCGGATCAGGATTGGGTTCGGACTAAAAACTTTCACAGTCCGTTCATCTCTGTAGCCCACCTAAAATTCGTGTTTTTGAACTGGAAACACGGCTCTCCAGCCCGCCCGGCCTTCCATTTAGTGTTATCCTGTACAACAGAGACGGCACGGGCCAGCACTTTTCCAGCCCGGCCCGCCCGGCCTGTTTGTGCTGAACCACAAATTATGTTCGAGCCCGGACCGGCCCGTATTATAACGTAACCTCAAAAGCCAAGTAACAAGGCAGTGGCTACAGAACCATCGATGGATCTTTAAATTTGAAACCTTATTCAACCAACTCCTGTAACGTTCGTGCCAGTAACACACGAGGAGAATGCAGTAGGCTTTGTAGAAACATAGTAAACACAAAATGTAAGCCTTACCCTAACCTTGACCTTAATCGTAGCCTTTACTTAATCAAATGCTNAGCTAATGCTAACAAACCCTAAGCTGATNCTGACCTAACCCTAACCTAATGCTAAGCTAACACTAAATGACTAAGGTAACGCTAAGCTAACACGTTAGCCTAATGCTGTTACCTAATGCTGTTACCTGATGCTAACCTAACATTAACCTAATGCTTACCCCTAACTTTAGTCCCTAATCCTAACCCCTAAAGGAAAAATTTGGAAAGTTTTGAAAAAAGTAAAGAAAAACTGGTCCCACGAATTGAAACGTGCAAGCTTTCACTTATGAAAACGCAAGACGCCAAGTCATGAGACAAACCCTCAATCATTGGCATGGCAGATTTGAACCTATCCGTTAGCCTTCCTGATCAATGCCAGTTGAGTGACAAAGTGACCACTTTATTCGAACCGCGTCATTAGAGGCGGTATGGTCGAATAAGTTTTGAAATAGGAAGATCCATATTGTTCCATAGCCACTTCCAACTCCAAGTAACTACACTTAAGTTTTCAGTTCATTGTCCTTGTGACACTAAAACCATGTAGTTTAAGGCAGTGGCTATACGTCGGCCATGGGACCTTCACTTTTGAAAACTTATTCGTCCTCCGACTGTAACGTGTAACACACAATAAGTGTGTCCTAGCTGCACTACAATTGCTAGTAGTAATACACTAAACCTAAACACTAAATCCAAACCTTAAACATACTAACCTAAACTTAGCCTCTAATCCTAAACTAGGGGTTCCCAAACTGAGACACATGTACCCTTCGGGCTACCTTTCCTACCTGAAGGGGTACATTTAAAGTTAGCAATTGAAAGGTAAAATATGTTTGCATATAGGCTATGTCATTTAAAAATATTTATATTCATCTGTGAATATTATTTTCAAAATCATGGTTATTGATAAATATATTTTTGTTCTTTTCCTCAACCTTTTTGTCATAAGATAATTTAGGGGTACATGCTCATTTATCGAAATGCTGAAGGTGTACATGGTAGGAGAAAGTTTGGGAACACCTGTCCTAAACCTGAACCTGGGCAACAGTGACAGACTATTAATGAAAGTTTTTGTTGTTTTGATTGATTCTCAGCATGGTTCACTGATTTGTACGGAAACAAGTGGAAAGGAATACGAGCAGAATGGTGAAAGAGAAAGAATAGCAGCAAACAATTTTATTGTTGGATTTCTAAACTTTGCAAAAACCAAGATTTTGCCTTATTGGCGAGCAGACCACAGCGGCCTGGAATGATGTCACTGCTAAAAAAGTTGTTAGCGGACTGTTTCAAAACCTTTAGCGGACAGCCTGAAGACTGGACTGTTAGCGGCCTGTGCCATCTCTACTGTATAAAGTGCGGGCCAGAGATGGGACCTGATCCGGATTACCGCAGTTGACTCTGACAGGATTCTGCGTTTTTCTTTCGGACCCGGAGTCAAAAATTTGTGAAAAACCGGACCAGGATCTGGAGTTACTTTTCCATTTCAGCAGTAGCAGGACTCTGTGCGGTCATTTTTTAGGTGAAAACATGGGTAAATGACGTTTGGATCGAAGGTTGTAGCCAGACTATGAATAGGAGTCAGATTCTCAAATTTGAAGGATACCGGACCCGGATTTAAAAATTTTGGAACAGGAGCAGAGTCGGAGTCTGAAAAAGTGAGTCCGGCCACCTCTGGTGCGGGCAAGCTTTTGGTGGCTTTTTGGGAGTGTCTATTTTGCCGCCAAAATGCCAACAGCTTGGCTTGAGCTATTGTGCCACCAGTCCGAAGGTTGGCAGAAATGAAGTAAAAACAAAAGATAAACCCTAAAGCTAAGTCTTAACCCTGATGCTAACCCCTGAACCATAAACCCTAACCAAAAAACACTGATCCCTAGCGCTAAACCCTGATGCTTACCCCAGCACTAACGTTAACCCCTAATGCTAACACTAACCCCTAACCATAACACTAACCCTAATGCAAACCCCTAACCCCAATGCTAAACCAAAGCCCTAACCATAATGTAATGCTAACCCCAACCCTAACCCCTAACTGAACCCTAAAGGTAACACCTAATGGAAAAGTTTTTTAAAAAAGCAAAAAAAGAAAAGTCACGAAGGTGAGATTCGAACCAAAAAACAATGGCATATTAGACTTGAAGCATAACTACTACACTATGAGCAGAACACCTATTGCATGACAAACTGAGCTTTTCATTCGAATTGCGTCAGACTTACAGCACAATAGCTCCAGCCGATCTGTTGCCGCAAAAAACAATAGCTCCAGCCGATCTGTTGTCGCTCCGTATTGTGCTTGTCACATGACCACTTCAACCATTTGTGTTGATCAAAGAAAGGCAGAATAGCTACGGCTATAGATACAGGGCCGGATTTACCTATAGGCTGGGCTTAAGCCTAAGGCCTCAAGATCCAAGGGGGCCTCTAGCAAACTGTGGTAATAGAGTTAATTGCCAGTATATGGTCATTTCAAAAATTATTCGTCAAAATTTTGTGCTTTAATTATTTGTGAAATTGAGTTTTTTTCACCTATTCGGATTCCATGTTGATAACTCCAGAGTCTTCCAACGAGTTTCCATGAATTTCAATATGACCCTTGGTCAAGCTGCATGGCGACTATTCTATTGTGTCGATATACTCAATGCACGTAAGACGTTGGCTGCATCCTGTATTTGTTGAATGGTACCGTTTGTCACGTGTGAATCAGGCGAAGGACTCGTGACTGTTTGTGTTTGAAATGCACCTGATCAAAGATTAAAAGTTGCACTGCAGATGAGATAAGAGCTAGTGCTACTACGTGTACTACACCCTACACGTTCACCATTGTATCTGCTTCTTCTGAATAATACTGCAGTTTTGTTAGCGTTTCTTTTACTTAAAGCAGCGCTTCTTAACCAGTGGGCTGCGAAGCTCCTTCAGGTGGGCCGCGAAATGTTCCCAGATAACGCAATAATTACGCCTAGTCATGAGTTCTGAAACAAATTTTTCGTGAAGTTCTTATTAAAATTTTTAGTGAAGGTGTTATTAATAAGTGTAATTGTTATTATCACTTTTTTATTTTTTAATTATTTGTGAAGTGGGCCTAAAATCAAAGTCTCGGCAAAAAGTGGGTCGCGACATCAAAAAGGTTGAGAAGCACTGACCTAAAGCTCCTTTGATATTTTTAGATGCAATTTTCCATTTAAATTTTCTTTACCAAATCATTCAGAAATCAGATTGCTATTGTTGAGTACTTGCGCAATCTTGTACTTCTCCCATGCTAAGTGAATCAGAGAAGAAGATCTTAATGAGCTTGAATAGCAAGCAAAAGTCACTTTGCCAACTGGCCACCATAGAACATGTACTCTTACCCCAAGGAAACAAAGAAAAGGGTAACACCAAGCAAGGGATGCGCAAGGGGGTTTCGGGTTAAATCTCCCCCTTGAGCTTGATATTTTACAAAAATTTTATTACCTTCACAAGGAGATTAATTGTTTTCGCATATTTTTTGCTTGTTAATTTGCTGACTTAATGCAAATACCACAGATTAAATGTGCATGCAAATTTCAAGGAACATTGTAAATGGGCTAAAATGTAATAATTAGGTTTTGGTGGGAATCTTAATCTGGGTACAGAAACCATCTCACCACTTTTTGCAGACTTTTCGTCCACTAGGCTATGCATGTTTAAGATTGTGTTCGAAGATAGTTCACTTTATCTGAAAAATTGCGTTTATTTTGTCTGCAAAGGCTGATCAGCACAAGCGCTGGCTGCATTAGACCTACCAATTTCTGTAGCATGATAGAACTGTAACACGAGCTCAAAAACAGCAGTTGTTAACATAGAAGCATTCAGGCATTTATTGTGTCTCAGTAGGAAAAAAGGAAAACTAAATGTTTGCTGGACTTTTATAAATAACAAAATATCAAAAGTTTTTTTGCGCACTTCATGCACATTCTCAATTCTTGTGTAGTTTAGCAAGATTCGATCTTGCAAACCGGGGTGTGCGTCAGCCAGTCCACCCACACTTTATGCTCGACTGTTTGTATTCAACAAGACTAGCATAGCCTCATTTTTCCGTTGTAAATTGCTCTGACGAAGTGATGAGTGTGTTGTACTCCCTTGTTTAACATGCAGCCCAATATTTTTGTAGTTGTGAACTGCTGTATCATAGCGTTGAGTGTTTCTTGCTTTAATAGCCTAACTTGGAGCGCTAATAGTTTATATTCACTATTCAGTGCGATGACACATAAGAAGAAAAGGAGTGTGGATGTAGAAAAATATGCATATTATGTCAAAAAACTTTACCAAAGCATTGGTTTGGAAATATGACTATGACATCAAATTGTGACGTCACAAACAGCACACACCAAATACAAATGACTACCTATGCAGTGAATGAAACCTCCCATGAAAATTTTCTGCATATGCCACTGATACCAAGAAAATGACAAAAGCGCATTTGGGTCTGATGCCTTAGAGTAGTGTTTCTTAGTTTATCTAACCCTGTGGACCCTTGTTTCTTAGCATGATGGTTACTAAAGCAACTGCTCAGGAGGAAGGTCTTTTCAAGATTCAAAAAATTAAAACTGAATTAAAGGTCACAGTGTTCCAAGAAGTTGCTCACACTAAGCATTTGGTGCATTAAAAGTGACAAACTTAGGCAAACAAAGTTTACTGAATTCCTAGATGATTTTGTTATGAAGAAGGTCAGGACAAAAACCTTTCTTAATTGTTTACTGTGCTCTGTTTCGTCTTACTTGATTTGGTGATTGTAGCATTTTGTACGTTTTGGCATAATGACAGCATAAGGAAAGTTTAAAACACACCCATTGCCATGTGGAGCATTGGTGGGCTTACTCAGTCCCTCCAAATTGAAATATGAAACACTGTAATCAGTTGAGATTTTATCAAATTTTCAGAATGTCAAGTCCCGTTGCGCAAATGTAAAGCCCCCTATAGTGAAGATTTTTTGGTGACGGTTCTGGTTTAAATCTCACATGCTTTTGAATGACCGTTTCGTTGTGACTTATGTTCGATTCTTAGCAGTTTGAAAAAGTAACAAACGTCCGAATTGTGAACCAACCAGTTGCAACCATTTGGGTGCAGTTTGCTTGACATGTTTTTCTCGTGTGAGATTTTTACATCAGTGGTAAGCGAGTCGCAATGTGGTCCAAACGTTGTGCTTTAATATCTTTATGCTGCCACACATATGTGCAAAGTGTTTCCTTTTTTTAAAACAGATAAGAAAAATCAGATGTAAAACTTATGGAACCGTAGGCCATGTGTTGTGTCAAATATTTAACCATGACATTTCCGGTGGGTTTGCCTGCAAAATTTGATAATCTTGTTAGCGTCAGCCAAGTATGATTTCAACAATTCCGTGTCACTGAACGCTTTTGTGTCGAAGTCTGCAACAAGCGTAGTGATCGTGGGGCACTCTGGTAATGATTTATAATTTTTTATTGACCGTTCTTTTACAGCTTCCACATTGTCATTTTCGGCTAATCTCAAACTGAATAGCGCTTATCCATTTTTCCTCGTAACAGTGGGAGGGGGGGCCTCACAAGTGGATTAGCCTAGGGCCTTGCATCAGTTAAATCCAGCCCTGGCTATATGACACTATCTTTTTAATGAGTTTTCAGAGTTTCAAAAGAGTCAGAGTTGATGTTTCAAAATTTTTCGGAGTGGGAGCTGGAGCAGGAGTCCTAAAGCCTAAAGCCTGGTGCACACGTGATGTGGCAGAATCGGCGTGGCACTTACGACAATTGTGTCTCGACCGTTTGAGTTTAAAATTGAGAACTGCTTTCCAAATGATTAGGCACTTAATTTAAGGTTGGTTGAAATCTGAGAAAATGGGTAGGCAATATGCCAGATGATGGATGGATTACATGGATTAACCCAGGTGATTGTTAAAACTATAAGGACAAAGTGTAACAGCAAAATTATTTGCCTAGGGCCTAGGCCTGTGATTCTTAACCAGGGGTTAATTTCATCTTCCAAGGGTGTAAATTTACTTAACCATTTATTGCAGTCAATGTAAATTTTTATAGATAATTATAAACTGTAAGAGTTTGTTATGTTCATATTTTCAGTAAATGAGCACTATTGAGGGTATTGGGGCAAATCTGATGGCCTTGTTTAATAAAAGGGTAAGATACATAAAAAAAGGGTAAGAACCACTGACATGAGAAGCCTACTATCAACCATAAAACTGTCATATTTTTGGTTAGATCATAGCTCAAACATCATTTGCTCTGTATTAACATCCATAACACAAACACAAGTAGGCTACTGTACATGAATACCAATGGAAACTTGTAATGGCAGTGCAACAAAAAGCCAACATACAAGTCCTGAAGCATCATCTAACATGTGTTATAGGTTTTAGGGAGGAGTAGAAAATATCATGCCTTGCTAGTACTGGTCTCTGAATGTTTTTACAATACCATATCTGACCCTGTTTGCCGAAATCAGGCGACTGATGATCAATCTAGTAGCACGTGCAATTTGTTAACAACATATGATTTTCTGCTGATAACATTCACCACTAACCATCATATCATTGTTGATTATAAAGNTCCNTCCACACACTCTCTTTCACATTGTCATTTTTGTAATTTTGTAGCCTGCAATCATAAATCACTGGCCAAAGTTGCACGAGACTAAGGAGGTAATCATTAAAATCCGACAGCTATAAGCTGAAAAATTCAACAGCCAGAAGGCATCATGATCATCACACTGTAGCCTACCAACCACACCTACAGTAGGCCTAGTAGGCTAGTTGTTATTCAACACAGAACAGATCACTAGAGTTATTAGAAGCATTTGGTGGCAAATAAACTGAAAAGCCAACTCAAGTTATCTGATCCGCCATTACAATGCTCTCACTGCCAAGCCTAACACATCGACCAAGGCATCAAGGACCAACACAAAGGGGCAGATGCGGCAAAGTTGAACCAATTTCTACTCTGTCGCAAGCTGCATCAGTTGCCTGATTAGCTGATGTTCTGTCAAAAATTTGCTGCCACAGACCGAAAATAGCAACGATCGCACTCTGCGTGAGCTAGGCTTAAAGCAGGAATGGAGTCGGAGTCTGAAAAATATGACTCTGCTCATCCTGGTTACTCTCACTACAAAATAATTGGTCTGGTGGCCTAAAATATAAATCCGCTAGATTCTAGCTGCCAATTGAATTAAGGTTGCATGGTGACGTCCTTGAGCGTCAAGGAGTTTCCTTGGATTTGCTATCAAAACTGTTTATGTCCTTGATCCCTAGAAAAACATCCTTGGAAGTTCTTGAACAGTTGTGGAATTGTTCATTATTGAACTATTGATTAAATTGAACAGTCAAGGTTCAAAATTAAACAATGTAATTGAACATAATAATGTGTAGATTTGTTCCATTCTAAAGAGTTACGGTGCTAACAAGTACTCATTATTATTCAACAATGTTTGTTAAAAAAGATGTGCTACACCACCATATCTTATCTTAAAAGTGTCCAAAGTAGGAATGAACTTCCTGGTCTGTTACAATCATGGCTGTCCATTGTATTCCATGAAGTAAAATTTCAATAATCACAAAATGTCCTAGGAAAAAATTGATCTGGCAACCCTACCGCCTATCCCATTAGTCTTATTCTAGCGGAATTTTGCAATTGTTCTAGCTTGAAAGGGCTGCAGTGTTTACACCTGGCAACCCTGAGTTGGAGAAACAGGTGAACCTTACCTTGGTGCATTTCATTCTATCCTGAATTTGTAGTAAACAATTAAGTTTAGACGAAATCCGATTTTACTGTAGTACTGTGTTGGGAAGTTTTTGTTATAAGCTTAATATTNAAAATTGTTTNGTCACAATTTCTGTCATTGGACGTAACTGTGTAGGTCAAGGTGTACAGTATACTTTAATGCAAGCTGGTTATTTATTCATTACCAAATGTGTCATAATTTTTATCATTTGGTGGTAATGTCAACTACATTAGTTTTTTTACAAGTCTGGCTCTGCTTGTACTTGTTTATCTAAAATGGTTTTGTTAAAAATCTCAGATGCATTTGGTTTGAAACACATGAATGTGTAGTTCAAAATGTCATTAGGTTTGTCATGTTATGATAGTTCATCAAGTGGATCTGATGCCGAAAATTTAAAAGCTGGTCCACCTAAGAAAAAACAAAAAGTAAAAATTTTAGTGCTTGACCAAAAACATTATTCATCAGATGAAGATGACTCTTCTGCTAAAACAGATACGGACACAAATTTATCTAAATCTGGATTATTTTCAAAGTTACCTCCACCTAGAAACTCAATTGGTGGTGGAAAGCAAACCAATCGTCCTTTGATTCCACATGTGTTTTCAAAACGAAGACAAGCTTCTGTAAAAGAGACTGTTGTTCTATCGAAGCAGCAAGCTGATGATTCGTCTAGTGATGAAGATGATATTTCTAATGAGGGGAAAAGTTTTTTTTCGTATGTGTCATACCCTGAAGTAGTTCATGGAGGGCACTATGCAGATGAAAATCATGCAAATGGCAATCCTGTCAGTGTGGTGGAGGATTTGCCAGCAAATTCTGATCTGACTATAGACCAGACAACCAGTTTGCCAGGCCATGACATAGAACATGTTTCCACCTTGAGTGCATTTCACCATAATCCAAAGAGTGCTTGCAGCAACATCTGGATGCAGGATGAACAGTTTTTACGAATTCAAGGAAAGAAAAATCGCAATGAAAAGATTGAGTTCATTGACATAAATGCTGACTCAGCACTAGAGGGAAATAAAGAACTTCTGCTGAAATCTATTTCTGAAGAAAGAAATATGAATAGGACATCTCATAGCAAAAAGAAAAACAAAGACATGCCTAGCTCACAGCACAAACGCAAGCACCAGCTGCCTTATTTAATACACCAAGCTAGAGAGCGAGAAGTTGAGCTAAAAAATGCTTGGGCTGCTGGTAAGGCTGCTCGTCAGGCTGCCAGAAATAGGTACGGATTTTGATGTATATTATCCTGGCACATGAAATGACTTGAACAAACATCACGCAAGATCCCAGCTATCACATTTCCATTTTGGATGGGACTGGTGTACATTTTTGTTACTTATGTTGTAGTTGACTGTAAACAGTGGTTAGCACTAATTTCACAGCTGAACCACTTTTGTTCTTAACCCAACTTTCATCCACTCCAGATGGCTTTTGCCACCATTATTGTGAATTCTAGGTGTACTGTTTTAAGCTGTGGCACTACTGGAAATTAAAACCATCAGTTGCAAACTATCACATAAATGGCATTGGAAACAAGATATCTGGTAGCCTGACAAAGCCATCCGTAGCTTGCTACATTAGCAAAAGATAAACTCAACAAACAAGGTGAAGAGTACTTGAAGAACTGCATTACATGGACAGAAATTATGGTTGGAACAATTGTACCTCCTTTTGCAGTAGTTGTTTTAAACTGATATACCATCAAATGTTTCATGGTAAGTCACCAATAGTAGTATTCTAATGCAATGGATCAGTAATGTATTCTAATGCAATGGATCTATTCTAAACTCACTATTCGAATGCAATGGATCAGTAATGTCAACCCTTAACAATAGTTGGGCTATCAATTTGATGAGTTTGTTTTTAGTCTTTGTTGGTGTAGTTAATGAGTCTAAGTCAGCTATATCCAGCCTGCATTGAAAGTTTCGTTGTTGTCTATGTCCGATATTAATGAACTGTACTTATTTTGAAAATCTTAAATTTGATGCAGTGTCACTCTGTCTCATCTGGATTGCATATGGGAAGGTTTATTTGTGCCCACTGATGTGCAAAACATATTCCAATTTTTGTGATTTCTATCCCTTTAGTTCCATTTCCACTAAACTGCATTCTATTTTGTGGTCCACTAGCACTTTAACTTGCCTATGACATCACAGTTATTGAGTCATTAGAGGTGCAAAAACGTCGATATCATTGCAGATAGGATTTGAATGCTTCAAGCTAAATTTTAGTTTGCTGAGAACAATATCAATCGTTCAATGTGCAGCCCTCATTAAAACTTTTGCCCCAGCAATCCATTCCGGGTGGACATAGCTGGTCTAAGTAGTGACATATACATAGGAATATGCAAACATTAAGTGAATTATTTGTTTTGAATGATGCCCCACTGATTTGCATATTGCATACATTTCAAATTGAGGGAAATAGGAATACTGGTATACCAACCACGGAACAGGACTTTTTGGTCTGGCTGTTTTGGTCTGGGACGTTTTAATCATGGGTCATTTCGGTCAAGACACTTCTGTACAAGAACGACGTTACATGCGTTAGTCAGGAAAATGTCACTCTAGCTGGTGTTTTACCAACTCCCTTTAAGAAGTCATGATTGTGATTAAATCTGAATTGTACTTATGACTTTGAATAATTTGTATTTAATTGCAAAATGTCAATAATGATTTAATTTGCTTGCTAATGATAACGAAAATCATATGTTGATGCTGATTAACTGTTGGATCTTGGATCATGTTTGTAGTCGTTTTAACACTTTGGCACCCTGGTGGTTTCGGCGATTTTCGCAAAAAAAAACAGCAGTTTTCGGTTGCCTTACCAACGCCCTAGCTCCTCTGCTGATTGCGCTAGAGAGCTGTTCAACGGCTCAAACGGATCGGCCAGTCTAAT
>JGI24158J21664_10011985_pt1 | contig 11508 bp, 8 predicted proteins | sample Ectturendosymbi3_FD_21664 | JGI IMG/M metagenome (IMG submission 21664)
ATTTGAGAGCCAACCCGGCGTGAAGTATAAACTTCAGGAAAATAGAATCCAGTCCCGACGATTTTCTTTACTTCAGGTGCCTGCGGGCGGCAGCAATCTCCTCTGGCGTGAAAGGGCCAGCGATACTGCATCCTTTCGTAGGTCTGTCAGCTCCTTCTTGGAGGTCCTTGTGGACCCGCGACTCCCGGTCCTGTGTGCCCCGTTCTTCACGAGTTGTGAGACAATGGAGTTTTCTGAGAAGGGGTACAGACAGGAGGAGCGTCCAGGCATGCCAGTAGGTTCATTCTTGGTGCTCCACGTCTTGCGGCTGGAGTGCGAGACTTCGATGGAATAGACAGCTTGTTCCCATCACTCCTGCCTCTTCTCTTCGAGCCGAGAAAGTAGAATGGAAGCGGTTCTGTCAGAGTCAGTACACACTGGGGCTCGGAGGAAGGCGCGATAAACGATCTCGCACTCTTTGTCCAGCATTGCATATAGTTCTTAGGACGAACAGGTGGGTGCATTGTTTAGTCGCAGATAGCAGGCTCTCACACAGTTCCTGGTAAGCGTTCTTGACCTTGGTTGTGTCTGGAGGTGGCAAACTCTGAACAGATTCACCTGTAAGGAGGCAAAAGCCATTCCAATCAGCTTTGCGAAAGTTCCAACGCTTCACCGAATCGCTGTGGGCAGGAACCTTGAGTCTCGGTGGCATTATGAGCGAGGGCCGGTGTTGTGACCGTGGGATCTTTCCTAGAACACGTCTGTCCGGCATTCGGTTGTCCTGACCGAAACTCGCGAGGGCCAGGTCCGGGTTTGTGCAGAGCTTCCGTCGGTGAGTGGAGAAACTGACTGCTTCATTTGGGTTGGACAGCAGTCCAAGGTTGTTGGATGTTGGCCAGTAGTACAAGCTCTCATCGTCAGATCATGTTTTGTTATAACCCCAGTTGACATGCTGGCAGTCGAAGTCGCCATCATACAGACTTGTGGGTGGGAACGTCAGGATAGCCGCTGGTGTGAGTAGCGAGGGTGGAGGTTTGTAGAGGTTAATGATCTTATAGCCTACGACGTATATGCACAACCACTCAGTCTCTGATTGCTCTGGAGAGTGATCGACCAGTGACCATTCCAACCGTTAGTGAACAAACGTGGCAAAGCCGTGCCTCCTTTTGAGGANTAACCTACCTGGTGAGAAGTNGGGAATCACTAGCTGGTCTGCAGTTGTGCAGTGGGCTTCCTGTAGGATGATGATGAATGCTTCGTTCTTGTAGGCTACCTGCTCGATAACTCTGGTGTTGTTGATCTCCTCGGTGTTCAGCTGCGGTATGCTGGGTCTTCAGTCATCCTGAGCAGCAGGGACGCTGCCACGCTTTGAAAAAGGCGTACTAGTCCGCACCAGAGGTGGGAACTGATCCGGATAACCGGATTCAACTCCAGCAGGATCCTGGATTTTTCTTTCGGACCCGGATCCGTAGCCGGAGTCAAAAACTTGGGAAAAACCGTACCCAAGTCCGGAGTCACTTTTCCATTTCGGCAGGAGCAGGAGTCTGTGCGGTCATTTCGTAGGTAAAAACATGGGTAAACTTACGGCTGGATCGATGATTGTAGCCGGAGTCTGAACAGGATCCAGATTCTCACATTTGAAGAACAGCCGGACTCGGATTTATACTTTTATGTCAACGTAATTGTAAACACACCTCTTTCATAGACTCTCGAACAATTTTAATTACTCTTTGTGAACCTGGCGTCATGCAGTTAAAATATTGTATGTGAGCATGACTTGACATTGTGTGGTGCAAAAATGACATTGTGTGGTTTCTTGGAGCGAGTAACAGGAGTGACATTAAAAAAAATTAAGTGTGTGGTATTCTCGTGTCAGCTAGGTACGAGGGAACTATGCATAAATTATGAATTTATTGTATCTGTCAAAAATCACAAAATATATTGCATAACTTTCTGCGATTCAGCAGCTTTTACCAGTACTGTTGTCGCACCGAACCAAAATGATGATGACGAAATAGTTTATACTCTGTAGGGACCGCAAAATACGATATACTCTCCAGGACGCAAAATACGATGTACTCTCGAAGATTGAGGTAGATAGCTGTTCAAACCCTCTAAAGATGCGGAAGGTCTTCTAGTTTCGAAAATAAGTTAGGAGGTTTTGGATATGAGCTTTTGTGGGTGACGTCAAAATAGGGTTGGTTTAGGCTTTTGGCCCAGGTTACTTAAACCTGGGGTCCATCCCCCAAGGCAATTTTTAGTTTCTATCATTGTACAGTCCTTGATTGTCCTTCTAGTTCTTTTGGTTAGCAAATTATGGTCTAAAAACAACAAAACCCCAGGCATTTGCAAGTGCTCTGCAAAGCACCCTCACCCAAAACGCTTTGGCAAAACATCAGAAGAAACAACAAGAAGCCCATGCTCCCATCCTCGACAGGTTTTCCAACTGTAAGTGACGCTATCGCAGCATTGTGGAAAAACTCTTTGAAGCATTAGAGAATTCATCAAAAAACAGCAATACTGACACTTATTAACCAAAATCTGAACAACCATGAAAATTTAAACAATATGACTAATCTTATGTTGAACAGAGGTAAGCTCGCATCCCTCGTCCACGAACTCCCGAACCCATGAATTGCCGTTACAATTCACAGTTTAACTACGCACGTCACCTACGCTGATTCCAGTGTGTACTTCTATCAGAACATTTGATACATCGACAAAACAAACAATTTGTATGTTTTGTTCAACGATGTTCATCTTCATCTAACTTTTTTTATCTTCTCACTTTAGTTGTGTGATCCCTTTCACTACTATCCAATTTTCTCCCATTATGTCACGATTCTTTATGAGAGTCACCGAATGCAATAGTTTCTAGTACGTTGTTTTGGTGTCTGTTCATCTTCAGCACTGTCTGTGGCTCTGGGCATATCTACTGACACCAACATTGCGATGTGTTGTGTCTGAGTATTTCGTATCCTCATGGTGTTTGACTAATTCCTATGATATGGATCATGTGTCTGAGCGAAATGAATACATAAACGAAATTAAATAATTAAATAGGCATACACTCGGAATCAGAGACATACCCGATTTACCACACCAACACATTTTTATGAAAATCAGCGCCAGAATATTTTTCATTGCAGGAACTATCCGAAAAGGATGCAAGAGATTTTAAAGAAGATGCCAAACGCAGACACAAAGATCTTATGACCAAGGTGCGAAACAAAATACTGTGTTTACCGAATGACTAATCTATTTCACAAAATGCTGTACTGAGTAAAATATTCAAATGTTGTAAAATCTCTACGAGCAAGTCACGGATTTAATTTGATAGGACAACCTAAGTGTTCTGTCTTAATAATATACTTTACAGTACATACAAATTGCATATGAAAGAAAGATTGTTTTCGCAATTGACCAATGACGAGATCATCTCAACCTAAATTAATTTGCACAAAGCTATACATACTTTTTATTATAAAACTTAACCCTGCATTCCAATCTTTGCTTTCGTGCGGTATTCTACTTTCTTTGCTTTGCCTGAGTCCTCAGGTCAAATATCAACAAATTTCAAAGCTGTGTGCCTCCATAATAAAAGTAACACACAAAATCTGAAACGAATTTATCAAATGCTGATTTTCCAAAATTGTACTTGGAATTGACAAACACGTTTGCTTCTGTTTTTTAAGATGCAGAAAAAAAAGAGTTACCTATTTTGCATAAGAGTTCCAGCTCAGTGGTTACGTTTCAACCCTAATACAAAACTCAACATGTACGAGAAATTTGTCAGAATATTTAGTCCAGTAACGTTTAAGCAATGTTTCTTTGACGGCGCTAAGAACATCAAACATATGGTAATTCGTTTTTCTGAATCCAGCAACGTGGACATTGCTTTGAAACATAACACTGGCATACACAGTGTTTAATGTTCTAATATTTGGAGATGTATTAGACTAAATTTAAGGTTGTGATTACAAACATCACAACAACCTTTTTCTGTGATTGACGAGGGATATGAGCAAGGGTGGTTTGCCAACGTTGGTTTCAAGGATGAATAGATTTGGTTTGTTTGAATATTAATAAAATATTTTTGTCTTTGGCTTACGATAAACGTCATCAAAACGTTTGCTGCCACGACTTGAATTCACGTTGTTTTTCTGCACATGTTGACAAACAACGTGATTTTACGTCGTTTAAAAAAAGCCTAATCGTTCAGTGCCAATGGGAGGCAGGTGCTAGCGGTAGGTACGTAAAATCAAGTAGGAAATCTTTGAAAAAAGCTATGTATTATTGTTACGCTCACTACCCAGGTTTGGAGAACCGCTCATCACAATAATATAAAATAATAATGTTCCCTCTTTCGAATTACATGCAACCCTGCTCAGGTCTATTTCGCCCGTATATGGTAAATGAACTTGAGGAGTGATGCAAGCATACGACAAATGACAGTGTCAAGGTTTGCCTTCCAATAGCTGATTTTTTGATGTGGTCTTTAGAGCAGCATTCTCAAAATCTGCATAGATTTTGCATATAGACTATGAAGTAAAGGGGGGGAGGGCGGGGCATTGCCAGGAGTGGGCAAATTACACTTGAAATTTTCCAACAAGAAACTAGCCAAAGACAACTCTGCCAGTCTGCGGCAAATACGTTTTGACATGTTCATGTAGTGCCAAGCGCGTTGGTTTCGCAGATCAATCAAAACGTTCTTGACAAGAAGCAGAGCCGACCTGCGTAACTCAGTTTAATGTTCGGTAATTGCTTGCCAAGCACCAGAAACCTTTCTCTTCACTATTTACCTTAGGAAGGAGGCGAGCTGAGTTTTCACTGCAAAGCTTGTGATCTATTTATATAAGAAATCTGTTCCAATTGTTGTCATTCCACACACCGGAATTTTGAAAAACGCCCTAGCCTGCACCATTTCCAAAGGTTTTGAAATGCTCAGGTCTGTGCAGGAGTTTTCATTCTAAAAAAGTAAGTGAAATACCTCGCTGTGACCAAAGCAACATGGCCTAGCAAAACAACACGATGTTTCCTCCCGCCATGCAGTCAACCATCTACAGTAGGCCTGTATTTCCCTATGTGACATCAGCGATAACCGGCGCAAGTCCATGAAACACTGACGGCAAGAAAACACTGCCAAAATTGCTGTCCATTGCACCGAAACAAAACGAGGTTCGTGTGCCGGAAATGTGGAGCTCCTGTGTGTACGGAACACTTTCGAATCTTCAGCCCAATCTTACTGCTGAAAGGAAAGCGTTGCATGCATTTTGTTTTTTGTTGTATAGCACACTTCAACCTGCCACTAGTTGAAAGACGTTTGTCTGCAGGCGTTGTGGTTGTGCGTACAAATACTTAGCTCAGTTACACTTGTGAAAGAAGTATATGGTACATTAGTCTCATTAAAAAACCCTGTTGTTACTTTGTAGAAGGTGCGTTAACTCAAAACAAGCGTTGCAGCTACTACGTGATTGAAATCACTCTGTTTTTCCTTGTTTTGATCGATTCTGTGCAGCAGGTTGCCAGATATTATCATCAAGGAGTTTGACCAGTTTGGGCCAAACGCACATGATCGGCTAGAATTCACTAAAATATCACAGAGATATTCAGTTGACCCTGTTGTGACTTTGTAAAAGGTGTGTGAACTTAAAACAAGCACTGCCAGCACTACATGTTTGAAATCATTTTGTTTTTCCTTTTTCTTACCGATTCTGTGCAACAGATTGCCAGATAATATTGTAAAGGAATTTGTCCAGTTTGGGCAAAACACACCTTATGGGCTAGAATTCACAAAAATTTCGTATAAATTACAAATTTTGTTGTCACAACCTAATTCGCTTTTTTTGCATGCATTTCCACCAGCTTCGAACACATCATGATATGGATCTTTTACAGACCACCAATAAAGATTACTGGCGGAATTTCGTATCTTTTCGAGTATTTTTCGTGCCGAACTGTACAACAGCGTTTTTGAAGAGGGAATGTGTTTGGTTTTGAAATAATAAAAATTTTCCGACCTGCAACAAATTTATTTTTTAGGGGGAGATGAGCTTAGAAATAGTTTCTGAGTTGTTCAAACCCATGCCTGTGCACCTAAAACTTTTGCGTAAGCTTTGGTGATGGGGAGAACAAATTTGCCAGTGCGGGGCAAATTATACCAACATGTTTTCTTTTAAGTTCACCTGAGAGGGGTTTTTAGTGTTGGGTCAAGACAGGGTTTTGTTAGAATAAACCGCACAGTTTCAATACCTAATAAATCACGAATGCATAGTGAGAAAGTATATCTATAAACATACGGAAAAATAACGGAACTAGGCTTAATAACAACAAATCTGGATTACGGAATTGTCAGTTCTGACTCAACAATTCAGCAATTTTGTCTCAACTGACCACACAAGACAATTCAAAACTGTTTTCTTTACAGAAACATTTCGGTCATTTGTTTCACAGATGTGTTAAAACTCGCCGTAACAATGTTCGTTAGCCTACATTTTGAGACATTCTGAACGAAATCACTTAACCTTTGGTCATTTCATAAAAATTCGGTCTATCCTCGAAAAAAAAACAGATTCAAAATCGGCCGCACTCGATAAAACAAGTTAGGTTCAAGCACATCCGCTCTTCGTTGCGCTTCAGCAAAAAATGGCGCATTCGCAATCGATGTGTTTAAACCGGCAATGATCAATCAACGCAACAAAAAGGTCATCACGAAGAGGCAACCACAATTAAAGCCGGACCCGGTCCGGTACTCAAATATATTGACAAGAAAACCAGAAAAAATTGGAACATGAAACCACGCAAAACGCAACTTAAATTCTGCACTACATTTTATTTGTTTTTTTCATTACCAGTGATTTACCAGAATTGGTCTGAACTGACCAAGCCCACCAAATTTCCGAGTAACGGTGTGTTCAAAAACCTGATCTGTGCTTTCTGCAATTTGTTTGTTCAAAGTGCTTTTTCATTTGTTTTTTTAGGTGGTGTAGAACATGTAAGCCGCAAAACTGCCTGCCACTCACCTTTTTTGGCAGAAAACGCCAAAAACTGTGGGAAATGGCATGCGCAATAAAATTGTTCACTGTTTTCTGCAATGTGTTGGGTTATAGAATTTCGATTTTATTTTTAAGGTGTGTACAGAAAAACAGCCAGCCGTGCAAAGCCCTTTGGCACCAAAGGTCCTATTTAGGAAAAGTTGGCAGCGAATGTGTAAAAAACAGTAGAATTAAATTACCTGACGTGTGTTGTTGCAGTTATGCGGTGAAGGTTATATCAGTGTCGAGAAACTGGAGGACGAGCACAATAAGTTTCTTAAAGAACTTGAAGTTCAGGCTGGTAACGATTACCCATCGCATGACGAAATCACAGACAATTTTATCAATAAACTGAGCGACTCATTGAACGTTGAGCTTGGAAAAAAACGAGAAGAAAACGAAGAAAAGTTTGCCAAAAAAGTGAAAAGTGTCGGGAAAAGTGTCTTAATTGGTGGATTGATATTTGGCGTGGCTGGCGCTGTTGCTGCTCCTTTAGGGGTTTTAGCGTTAGCGACAGAAGCTGGAGTGGGAGCAGTAGCAGCAGCAACGGGGATAGGGGCCGCGGGAGCCACGGGACTGGGTGCAGTTGTTAGCGGTATCTGGGCATGGCGCCACTGAAACATTTGTTGTTTGCTTGCCACGTTTGTCTGAATGACGTTGACAAAAGATTTTAAACAAATTATGACGATGTTCTGTTCTGAAGAACAGAAACTAATCGGAAAAAACAGTTAATGATTAGAAAAAAAGGAAAGCAAAATCATTGCAAGCATTCAGAAGAAAAACTTAGTTTGTGCTAAGATGTATGTTTCCATTTTGAGGGGTGATTTAAATCGTTATAGTGTTACTCAAATTGAAAAAAAATATATTTTAAAAAGACTTTATAACTTTGATTTTTGGTATACATTTCCATGGTTTGTCTTCCATCACGTATTTTGTAGCCATCGCTTACAGGGTTCACTGTTTTTAAGCTATAGTTTTGTAAATTTTCTTGTGCGAAGAATGATTGATATAGTGCATTTCATTATTTTTAGTGAAAATGAGCGTTGAAACCCTGATATTGTTCTACTCTATTTTTAAGTAAAATGATACTCTGAATATGTTTTCTTGCTTTTTACATGTTTCGTCGAAAAACCTTTGATTAACGAAAGCTCTACTTAATGTTTTCGTCTTTGGTCAAAATTAAACTTTTGCATTTCGATTGGCCTTTTTAAAGGGAAGTCCACGTGTGCCCAATATATCACGATTATCTATTTACACCTTTCAGTAATTAGGAAATCACCAAACGGCATACTGTATATTTTACACTGCTCGGTTTTGCAATTCTACGCTCGCAGTACGACTGGCATTCATCCCATGTACTTCAAGCTTATTTTAAAAATGCTTTTATGATGTGTTTTTAGGAAGTTTTCCTAAGTTTAAAAAAGCATAGATTTTATTTATGTAAATTTGTGCCATGTGGAGGTAAATAGGAAAGGCTATTTCTCTACTTTGTCGTATTTTTCGTTGTGTTTACTGCAAAATTTAATGACATCCTATTTTTGATATTTGGTTTTAACTAGTACATCAAATTTTAGCTCTCCTTCTATGCAGGACAGCCTGAAAAACTATGGTTTCAGATACGCTTTTGACTAGTGAATGTCAGAATTTTATTTGTTGCGTTTTTGCTTTTGCAGCGCGTATTGAGATAATTTTGAAAGACATCAACAAGTTTAAAAATGAGATCAGCAAACAATTAATGTCTGAACGTATGCATTTATGATAACAATCTTCTTTGTTTGTGTTAATTTATTTGAATAATGTGTTAAAGTCTATTTCTCACCTAGGTTCAAGTTTCATGCGTAATTATTATCAGTTTCATGTCCTCTATGTTTCCAAGTTTCGAAAAATCTTGTTAAGTGAAGGACAATTTATCCAGTGGTTTCCATTTCGTTGAAACTGTCAATAATTTTTTCTGCCTATCGGCTTTCGAACATAGTATTGAACAGAAATCTTATCGAACCGAAGAACTCGTCCTGTTTTCATTTCCCAACTTATTTAATGATCTTTTTCAGTTGTAAAACATTTGCTAGCAACGACGTTTTTAGTCCATAGATCTGTACAGAATCATTTGTTTCCAGTGTCAATTCGGTGATTTGTGCACATTTTGCTTATTGTTTGTGCAAACAAGATAAAGAATATATTAAAGAATGATGAAATGTGACTTTGGCTTTTATTTTGGGAATAATCTGATAGTGCTACTGATTCCAGGAGTCTCTGTTTGCTTGCTTTGTATATTAGAATCCGCAGTAATAAAATACTCTAGGTTTGTTTAAAATGCAGACGTCCTTCTGTTTGATAATACAGTGCTTGCCGCTGTATTGCATCTCTACTCTGGGAGCTATGGTAGGAAAGCGGTCTTTTCAGTACTAATCAGTCCATAGGAAATGAATCTCAAATTAGGGCTTCGGGTACTGGTCAGGTCTACTGATGTTCTCGGTGAATGGGGCACAGGGCACGGACTACGTCCAAAGACGTACTGGCCGCTGCTGGACAACCACAAGGTCAATTTAAGGCAGGGTTTCTCAATTTTTTTATTCCATCGCCCCTCTTTCACTGTCGACACGTCGTTTTCGCCCACAAGCCCGATAAAGCAAACACAAGGTAATAAACTTAAAAAAATTTATTTGAAGAACGTATTAAATAGCCGAATCAAGTAACTTTATTACGACGCTAATATTTCGCTCAGCATTCCTGTGAAAATAACTGTCGCCGAGCACACAGACGATCCAGAGTAAAAATTTAACGGATAAGTTGCTTTAGCAACAACCTCCAACGATTACATAGTAAATTAAAATTTGCATGACACTAACAAGTCCTAATATTAGGTTACTGAATTTAACTGAAGGATCGATTATGGTGGTTGAGCGTTTTCGCCCCCTTTGTGATATTTCCCCCCATCGTCCCCTTTCTGTTATTTTACCCCCTATCTACCCCATTGTTTTTTTCCCCTTGCCCCTCAAAATAACCGCAAAGGGGCGATTCCGCCCACTTTAGGAACCACTGATTCAAGGCAAGTTTAACTCAGTCTCCAAGGTCTTCACGTCCATTCAGCTTTCACACATGGCGGCTTTTCTTCTCTCCTCTACTCGTGCCACGAACTGATTTTTTTCAGAAAAACTTCCAACAGTGTATCTGGTAATGTTCTTTACTTTTCGAAAGCAAACAAGTCACCGGTAACTCTTTCAACGCAAAATGAGGCAACAGGCAAAACCAGGCATGAAATTGGAGAATGGCTTGCCTACATCAAACGCATTATAGGCAACTTTCCGTGCGTCACTCAATGAAAAAAATGTACCTCTGTCTGTATACTTGTTAAAATTACTGTACAAGTATATAAAAATTCGGGTTGCATCCAAATGGAATTTGAAACGCGTGACGATGTAACTCACTCAGGTATTTGCAGCACTGATTAGTGAAACCAAGTCTGAAATTAGAGGGATGTCTTCCTTCGGTGTTTTTCAATCTTTTTGCTGCAGGGGAGCCCTTCAAAAGTTTGTGCTTTGCTCATGGAACCCTATGCGATGATAAAAGTGTCTATATTCATACAACCGCAGAGAAATGTGGGTGCGAATTTCGTCCGAGGCAGTTTCGGTCTTGTTCGGCGGAACCCTTGGTAGCCACTCGCTGAACCCTGGTTGAGAAACATTGTCTTACTTACTTCACAATAAAATTAGACAGCTTCCCGCTTGTCACCACTAAATAAAAAAAAATTCTACCTCTGCGTTGGTATACTCATTCAGATCACAAGCACAAAAATGGCCAGTTGGTAATGGTAATGGTTTATTGTTTCATATGACTCAGTCAATAAGCAGAAGCACCATAAGAGCCATTGCATGCAGTAGGCCAACCATTATCGAACATTAGAGCAAGTGGAAAACAATTTCATAATAGCAGATCGGTGTAAATAAAGACGGACGCTGTGTCATATAGGATTGGCGAAAGACCGTGGCGCTCATCTGGTCAATCAACCCCGTTTATCACTTTTTGACAAGTGTTGAGGAACAACAGTTGGAGATCAAATAAGCATAATAAAAAGAAAACAGAAAACGAATGAACGAAGAACGCGGTAAAGAAAATGTACAGGTGAAAGCTCATGCCTATGTACACAGATGAGTAGATCGAATTTAAGTGATGGAAATTGGTGTGGTTAGAGTATGTTTAGCAATACAAGAAATTAAAAAATAATACTATAAAAAGTAAAAAAGTTACCAAAACTGATTAATGAGGTACAAAAAAAAACAAAGCAAAACATGAAAAAAACAAAAAGTGTACTTCATGCCGAAAAGCATAGAATGTGCACACAGAAAATACGAAAAAGTAAATACACACAAAAATGAAACAGAGTTACAGAATACTAGAATTCACATTAGTTTGTTGGACAAATGAAATGTTGCTAAAGTTCATAGTTGGGAATTTTTTTCATGTAGGAGGTGTTTCTTAAGTTTCCATTTAAAGG
>JGI24158J21664_10011986_pt1 | contig 11508 bp, 10 predicted proteins | sample Ectturendosymbi3_FD_21664 | JGI IMG/M metagenome (IMG submission 21664)
CAATGTCATTTTCAGAACGTGAATCATCAATCTTATCATCATTGTATAGTTCTTCAATGTCTCTGGTCATGTTGTAGTCATTTATGACTATAACATCTGCAACGAAGGAGCCAAGGAGCATGTACTCTAGGACTCTTCTTGACATATGAGGACAAACAGTTGCAGATTATAAAATGTTATCTTTTCACCTTTCAGTAAATGTAATCATCATTGTGGTATCATTTAAAATCCTGGATTTGTGCCCAACCGCTCTGTTTCAACAATTGTGAAACACCCTGTACATGCATAAAATCACCCGCGATCGACTGCCAAGCATTTAAACATCGACCGGTAGATCGCGATCGACTGGTTGGGCACCCCTGTCGTAGGTGAACTGGCTCATTTCCAGCAGCCAAATGAGTATATTTTGGAATTTTTTATTTTTCCTCGATTATTCTGGTCAAACATGTATGAAATAGATTTTTGATCAGTTCGTGATAAGAAGGGTCGTCCTTTCAAGAAATGAGACCACTTTCGGACGGCCTCAATGATTGCAGTAGCCTCTTTCGATTGCGGGGTACTTCCGCTCACAAGCATTCAGAGTCCGCGACATAAACGCAACAGGTCGCCCGTGTTGGGAGAGTATCGCCGCAATTGCGTAATCCAACGCATCACTCTCTACTTCAAATGGAACATTGTCTCTGATGGTACCGAGGCTGACCTTCGCAAGTCCAGATTTGACGTCTTCAAAGAATTTGAGGGCATCTTCTGAAAGAGGAAAATTCTGGGTGCGGTCCAGCTCTTTTCAAAAAATTTTCTATCCATCTGGCATAGTAAGCGAACATGCCCGTGACACGCTTGAGTTCTCGCAGAGACTCGGAAGGTGGCAAGTTCAAAAGGGGCTGAAGACGCTGGGAGTTGGGTCGAATTTCACCATGAGATATTTGGTAGCCCAACAAATTGACGCTTTCCATCCAAAATTTAGATTTTTCTTCATTGAGAGTGAAATTGTCACGCCTCCCAGCTTCCAGCAGGGCTTGAAGATTTTGATCATGCTCTTCCATTGTTGAGCCCGCTACAGTTAAATCATCAAGCTACGTGTAGACTCTCTTCAAGTTATTTCTGCGAATGAAACAGTCGATGACCCGTTGGAAGGCAGATACCCCATTCGTAACGCCAAAAGGGAGCCGCTTGTACTGATACAACTTTCCCATAGCCTCAAAGGCTGCATAAGGACGCTCGTCTTCTCTCAGGGGGACCTGGTAGTAGGCAGAGCGCAGATCTAAAGGACTGTAAAACTTATCCTACGCGACATTGTTGACAACCTCTTCAATCTTTGGAATCGGGTACGCATCAAGTTGCGTAAATCTATTGACGGTCTGAGAATAGTCAATCATCATTCTAGCTTTCTTAGTGTCCCCGCGCACGACCAGTACTTGCGTCCTCCAGGGTGACCATGAATGTTCAATGATACCCTGAGCAAGTAGTTTCTCTACTTCGGGTTGAATAAATTCTCGATCGTCTTTACTGTACTGGCGCGATCTGATAGCTACAGGTTTACATTCAGGGGGCATGAATTCAAACAAACGTGGGGGTAGAATGTTTGTAGCAGCCACACCAAGTACTTTTTCGGAGACGTTAGGAATTGCAAGCGTCTTTTCTGCACCACCCATTTGAAAAACAACTTCTGTGCCGCTTGAGAAACCGTTGCCCAAGGATGACATCAGCACAAAGGCCATCTATTATTTCGAACGACGTGTTCTTATAGTTACGGTTTAAGAGAGAGAGACAAGCATGCGTTTTCCCATGCGTTGGAACGAGGAGTTTAGTTAAAGCCATAGTAATATCTGATGAGCTTCCTTCTATTTGAAGTTGCAAATTGTCGACAAGTCTTTTATCAAAAAAGTTCTCAGAAGCGCAAGAGTCAACCAGAGCGCTGATCGAGATCCCATTTATTTTAGCTTGAATGACGGCAGACTTTAGGCAACCAGGAGCGCCGGCTACAACGGAAGCTAAGTACGTATTTCGTGTGTCTGGAAAAACGAACAAGCAACGTTGCGAAACTTCCGACATACCTTTCGTTGCTTTTCCTGTACAAATCTTAGAAAAATGTCCGCGTTTTCCACAGCGAAAACAGGTTGCCTCTCGAGCCGGGCAGCTATTCCGGTTATGGGGAGATCTCCCACAGAAGTAACACGACAGCTTATCCTTAGTTCGCTGGTTCTTGCTTGTCGAAACAGCAAGAGAACAACTTTCAGCTTCTGACGCCATATCAGGTGTATCACATACAAAAGTGTCAGTTATGTTCGTCTCCTTCCTTGAGTATTACGGTGCACTCGCAACCAGCGGAGATGCATGCGGTTGTTCCATCGACGAAGACTGCCGGTGGGCTCTGTCAAGACTATCGGCGAGTTCGTATGCTCTGGTGATATCGAAACCGTCACTCTCAAGACGCTGACGAATGGAAAGTGAGCTGAGACTGTTGATAAAAGCATCTCTAATCAATTCGTCACGATACTGGTGGGCAGTCACAGCAGGAGAAAGTGCAATCCTTAGCAAGGTTTTTGAGCACCTGTAAGTATTCCAAGATGGATTCGCCAGAAGTTTGTCGTCGACTGACCAGCAAATGTCGAGCGTAAACGTTATTCTTTCTCTTTACGAAGATCTGGCGAAGAATCGTTACAATATCATCGTAAGAATCAGCATCTTCGATATAGAGGTAAGTTTCCGGGGACACGCAACTAACAACAATCGTCGCAGAAGAATGAAAGTAGAAAGCAGGCAGGTTCGTCAGAAGCTTGCCGCCAGGCTAGTTTGTTTGTACGCTTTCCAGGCAGGCCCGTCGCCATGATTTAGCAGTAGGGTGGCCACATTTTAAAAATACTGTATTGGATGTGTGCAGCAACCAGGGGGCCAAACGTGAAATGGGGGGCACAAATGTCAAATGGGGTGGCCGGGCACCACGGGCCCCTCCGCTGGCGACGGCCCTGTTTCCAGGGAACTTGGGACTATAGTGGATTTACCTTTTCGCATTACGAATTGCCGTTTCCTACACGCGATTTATATAGGACCTTCTGGGCTCCCGGTCTAATAGTTCTGTTGCGATCGGAAATCCCGAGCGGCATGTGCGCAAAGCTTCGCACCGTGGCAGTAAGCAACAATAGAGTTCACACGCCGCGATCACTCTGTTATTGCTTGTTCGCGCCACATATATATATTTGTGTTCTTCGCGCACATCCCGTTCGTGGTGAACCACACATTCAACGTAACGCCACCGGAGAGGTTGCAGGTTGTTCTGCTGGCTCCACACCAAGTCGGGACCAGGCAAGCAAGGTCGGAGATGTAGTCACGCCACCTGGTCCTTGGACGACCTCTGGGTCGCTTCCCATGGGTGTAGTTAGCAGGAGGTTTGCGTATAGCCTTCATCTAACAGCGCAGATACGCGGGCAGGATTTTTAGGGCAAAAATCGATTTCAAAAATTGAGTTCAGTGATTCCAACCCTCGTTGTTTGTGCCATTTGATTTTGCAGCAAATACTTGTCCTAACTGGCAACACAAATTTTAAATCAACGCATGGAGTGCATTTCCATGCTGTTTTCATGTCACTCTATTGAAAAAACTATTCATCGGAATTTACAAGGTCAAAAATTTTCCGACAAAGCGGCGGGTATTTTTTATTGAAGTACGCTATTGTTTTGTCAATTTTAAGAAGTGCATTTATTCATTCAGTGTAGAACATCTCTTTCTGAAATCAAAATACCTGCAGCACAATTGGCCAATATGAGTGACGATATGCTGGGAAACTTAGCCGATATCAGCGCAATAGGGCTTACCATTCAGTAAGCAAAAATACAAACGAAGTGGTACACTATGTCTGAAGTCGATTAAACTTTTCACTGTAAGTCGAGCAACTTTAACCTAGCATTGCAGCAAATAGTCCAGGTTAAACGCTTGAGCTCCTCTACAAGACAATTTTCAGCTCGCTGCAAAAACACAAAAAGGTAAAGCGCGCGTCCGAATGAAAAAACTTTTGAGCTGTGGTTTGCAGTGTACTAGCAGATCAGTTCAGTGCTCAAGACGAATTTCAGTGAAACAATATTTTTAATAAATCTAGAATCGGCGTGTTTTGCTTGAACTAAAATTTCAAGAATTTTTCATAGGATTTGTTTCACGATGAAAAGTCTAGATTGTTTTGTATAAAACAGAAAGCAATTTACGCACCTTCTACAATACTGTCGTCACAGTGCTAGCAAAACTCGTACAAATACCAGAAAATTTCGTATGACATTCAAAAATAATGCATGGCAATCAAGCACCATGTAGACGGATTTATCGTATTACGCAACCTCCAACTACTGGTAGAAAAAATAATGACTAAATTCAGTTATATGACTTCAAAGTGACAAAAGCTTCAGCGAGCAACTGTGATTAAACATAAATTTAACCAAGGGTAGCTCACAAAAACCTTCACTGTGTTGGGGGAACATTCACTGTTTAAAACCTGAGCGAAGACTAGCACCTAAAATAAAAAATGTGGAACCGCACAGCAGAACTTTTAATATTCGAGATCGAGTTTCATTATCAGCACTTTTTACGCCCAGTCTGGATGTAACAAGTGGTCTGCGGGTGATCAACTCCGCTCATTCTGCGGTAAGACCCGACAGGGAACTGAACGAAATTTTCTAATGACAAATTTTTAACGTTACAAGTACAACTTAAGTTGATAGTATATCTATTTGCCATCACACAGACACACGGGCATTTCAATGCTAACTCAAAAACGGTTGCAGAAGAGCCCTTCCAACTTCCGCCAACGTTTGGAATTGCATTCAAACAAACTTGTAAATATGTGCCCACCAACATGATACTTGACGAAAACCGAAAACACATTGTGATACCGCACTAAAAACACCGAAAATGAGAATATATTGAACTGTGCCAAGCCAGAAAGTTAATCTCCATTGCACATCATAACACTATATTTTATTTTCATAAAATTACATGAACTGTAGGACTTTTGCACTGAAACACAGATATGAAAGGCGACCAATCACTTCGACGATCGTTTTCTTTTCTTCCTGCAAGCATGGGCAAGCACCGGAGATTTTGGAGGTTCAAAAACGCTTGGATCAGCCTCAAGGCACTGATTTGCACTTTCCAAAATAAGTTCAGGTCTACGTTTCAACAAACAAGGAGACAGTGAAAGGTGGTTGTTCTTAACATTTTCATGTTCAGCTGCTGAAAATGCAGTGTCATCACTTTCACCTTGGTTGGTCGGGCATGGCTCATTACTGATTTCAATTGCTTCTGAATAATCACAAGGGAAGCATTCTTTCAGCTGCTTTTGAGAAAGCTGAATGCAAGTTTTGGAAATTTCTTGCATCTTAATGAAATCATTGGTGTACCCGGAATGAACTTTTTCTACTTTTGTATTAGGATCTTTATCAGCGGAAGAAACCTTTTTGCATGTCAAATGTGATGTGTCTTTTACTTCTAAATAGCTGTTGTTACTTCTAGAAAAATTACCAACATCTCTAATACCACCTTCTGTTACAATATATTCAGCCAGTGCTCTAGGTCTAGTTCTGGACTTGAAAAGCAAAGCTTGCCTTCTACAACCATTTCGCAGTAGCATAACCTTTTCTGCAGCAACATAACTCCAGCTTTCTCCAAGGGCAGGATATATACCGAATGTGCCTACTGGTGCATTGCATTTAGTGGTTACTTGGTTAATTAACAACACAGCCACATTGTGATTGTGGGCAAGTTTTCTAAAGTTTAAAGCAAGCTGATTTAAAAGAACAGTTCGAGTCCGTAGATCTTCTTCTGCTCTAAGTGAGTTTGCAATGCTGTCAACAACAACCAACTTAACTTGTGGATGAGCATCAACAAAAGTTTGCAGTTGATGTGTAGTAGCAAGCAGTTGAACTGAGGTAAGACATCGAAACAAGTAAATGTTACTAAGAAAGTCATCAATAGATGGCAATGAAACAGGCTGTTTGCTCGCAATGGTTTTAAGTTCCTGCAATGTTGCAGTGGCAATTTGTGCCACTCGATTAGTAACAAATGTGTTTTCAGTATCAATAAAAACAGCTTTTCCACTCAAGCCACCCAAAAGTGATGGTAATTGTACAGAGACACACAACTGAAATGCAATCTGTGTTTTGCCCAAACCACTTTCACCAGCAACTTCAGTAACACAGCCCCTTGATACACCTCCACCGAGTATTTCATCTATCGACCTGCACCATGTCACTATGTGCTGAGGTTCATCAGCAAGCTCTTCATTTTGAAGTTGAGACAAAGCAGAGTGCAAATTCATATCCAGCTTCAAGTGGGCTTGAAATCAACAAGACTAGATCATGGGACAAATACCATCATCACTGTGGATAAAGCACATTTTGAGTTTAAGTTGCAACTAATTACCAATGCATGTGGTAGTTGTTAACTCATGCAGAACTTTTGATCATTTCAACAAGATGAAACACGTTTTCATGTTGCATATGTAGTTATAAAGAACCTACTATTTAGCCAGTTTTACAAACTTATGCAATTTTGCGCAAGAAAATTGTATCTCCAGAAACATTTGTTGGCAATACCAGTCAAAACCCAAAATAATTATGAATAAAATACAAATATTGATATCATAAAAATGGATTCTACTAATAGAGAAAGTGATTTCCAAATTTTCTAAAAGACTACTAAATCTGTGCGGCTTACTTGCTATGAAAAAACATAGGAAGGTAAATGTTTCTGTTACAGAAAATGTGCAACATACATATATCAAGAAAACTCAAACACAAAAGAGCATTAGAAGCATACAGCAAAAAAATCAATGGAAAACTTTTGCATTGTTTTAATTGTGTTAGTTTGACCTATTGCCCCACCCAGTAAGCAAGCTATGTTGTTAACTCCTATCAATGCATTCAGCATTTAATTTTAGAAACACTTCCTATAGTTTGCCAACTTTCTGAAAGCAATCATTCCTACGTATTTTACCAATACTCTATTTCAGTCACAACATCAATATGTTTGTCTGTGTATTGCTCAACAATTACCATCAGATAGTTTTGGGGTTCCAGTGAAAGCAATTATATGGGAAAGTTGCATTTTAGACTTGTTTATGACTTATATTCATTTTAGCATTGAGTTTGCTTGCTTTTTCTGCTCTTGGTTCAGCCCATCACTATCAGCTTTTCATCCATAAGCAAAGCATTGCTTGCAGATTGTAGGACTAAGTATACATATTTAGTGCTATGTGAAATAGATTTCCTATATAAAAATTCGCCAATTGATTTACTTGTTTGTCACCTTTGTCAAGACTTGTCACTTGAATACATTTATGTACAAGTTGAATCATTGCAAAATCTAAACAAGAGCTCTATCGGCTGATTCCTTGAAGTTTAAATTAAGGCAGTGGCTATAAGATATGCCTGCAGATCTTGAAAGTAGAAAACTTATGAATACGCCACCTGTGACGTAACAGTTACGCATGACGAGAGGGCAGTAGGCTTGGTAGAAACAAACTAAACGTAAAAGATAAACCCTAAACCTAACCTTAACCCTAACTTAACCCTAACATAATGTTAACCTTACCCTAAGCCAAGTTAACCCAACCCTAACCTAACCCTAAGCTAAGCTAACTCTAACCTAACGCTAATCTGAACACAAAAGTTTGGAAACATTTGAAGAAAGTAAAAAAGTGGCCCCAAGTGCAACGATTTGACTGTTATCAAAATGAAAGGCACCAAAGCGAGATTCGAACCAAAACCATTCACACAGCAGCTGTAGACGCATTCACTACACTGCTACAACGGTGCTGTTAGAATGTCAAAGTCAGCATTTTATTCTAACCATATCACTCTCAACGGACCTATAGCCACTTCCTTTCTGAAAAGCAAAGCTTTTACCAAACACAGACTAGGAAAAATGAAACCACACAAACAAATATGGCACGAAAAATCAGATCCAGAAAATACAGTCAACCAAGGTGATCCAATGAAACATGACGCTGAAAGCAGTATTACCAGTTAAACTTCTAATCACAAAACAACTTAAGCCTGCTAGACTCTGACTTGCTACATCCACTAACAGGAACTGATGACCGATAAGCAAATAGCCTAAGCACTAACTGATATTGATGCACACTAAAATAGATATTACAGCAAAATAGACACAGCAACACCACATCTCTGACCTCGACAACTCACAATTTACAAATGTAATCTGACATCACGTTGTACTGAGCCTGATGATACTGAACTGATGGGATCAGTGTTGCCACTGGGGTCAGTCTCGTCAACACCAGATTGTCGCCTTCTTCAACATCAGATTTTTACATTACAGTTTCATACAAGCGAAATCAGTGGTCCTTAAACTTTCTACGCCTCAATACCCCTAAATCAAATTTTCGTCAATCTGGATACCCCTTTTCAACAGTTTGATAACAAAAAAATGTAAGAATCAAAACAGAACTGGTAAATAAATATTCACTAGAATAGTGAGGAAAAAGGTCAATTCAAAGGCTGCATCACCTTTATCGACAATAATTTTCTACTTCATGTGGGTACCGTGTTGCAAGATTGCTAGAAAGAATGTAATGATTGGGTGTTAATACATTGATTGTTGAACACTCCCAATATCTAATCTCAATACCCCCTTGGGGTAATGAGGCAATACTTTAAGAACCCCTGAGCTAAATACTTCCATTACCATACCTAACAAAGCGCGCTGAACCTCATTGTCCTACTCCGAAAGCAGTGGTTCTCAACCGAGGGGTACACCTCCCAGGGGGGCGTCAATAAATTTCTAGGGGAGCGCGAGCTTTTATGTGCTCTACAACATGGAAAGTTTGATCAATTAATTCACCAACAAGTACATTTGTCTTTACAACTTATTTCATGTCAGGAGGCTTGAAACAAAGGACGATTGCAACTTTGAAGGGGGCGTGGAATAGAAACAGTTAAGAACCACTGTCCAAAAGTGTCGTCACTAAATGGAGAAGTCGTTCGTGCGTAACATAAAATGTTATTCTCAACACAGCGTTTGGTTTGGAGCGCTTTCAGTTTGGAACGACAATCAAACACACATGATGAGGTTGAGACTTGAGAAATTGATGAAAACTTAAAAATTGTATATGAATCTAACTTATTGTCAACCTAGAAAGAGAAGAAATGTGGATAATAACAACAACTTACAACAGCCCGCTCAACATCAGATTTGTCGCCAAAACATCAGACAGAAATTTCTCTCAAAACATCAGATCTGATGTTAAAACATCAGAAGTGGCAACACAAGGTTGGATGTTATGGTGGTGCCCATGGACTGGTGCCATGCAGTGCACGAAACGCCCGGTGTTACAGCGAGTTTTTCACACATTTGTAATTGATGTGAACTACATTACATCCTTTAAATCTTTGCAAAAATTATTTTGATGATTGTGTTGGGGTCAAATCCCAAAAAAATGAAATTTGAAAATCCTGATCCTGAGCCATAAACTAGATGAAAACCGTCGTCCGGTTCCGATCCGGTTTGTTCAAAAAATGCTGAATCCTGCCGGACTCGAGTCCTCACATCCGGGTCCTGTACACCTCTGCTGTACGTACCTCAGCTCTTTACCCATGCTTGACCACCATCATCCCGGTCTGCAGTCTGGAAGACTCAGGATGGATTCTGCGGCAAGCGCACGCACGATTTGTTTTCTTGACCTTCAGTGTCACACGGCGAAAAATTAATCAATTTATCAACCACACTTCGGCAAAAACTGACAGGCTCCATTCATTTTTTTTACTCAGAAAACCATATTTTTGTGTAAACGTTTTTCAGTAACCACTCCTATTATACACCATGAGTTTTGACAGGTATGCCAAATAAAATTATAAATTTCAGGTTGCTGTTAGCGCCAGATTTAGTAGACAGAATAATTATTGCAAGAAGTTGACAATTCATAATTCCAGACATGAGTGTTGTAAAAGCCCACATAAACAGAATTTTGTTGAATTTCGATCAAATTTAAAAAACTTTTTCTAAAAAAATATTTCTCAAAGAGTTTTATTAGGTTACTTTTTCAAAGTCTAACAAGATTTCAAATTTTATAATCTAAGCATATCTGACACAAATCCGACGACTAAGACCACATATGTCCAACCCGTGGCCCAGTCGGAGGTTTTGTGTGGCCCAGTTTAGGTCTTCGCTGTAGTAAAAGTGTCCTACATATCAGATATGAGCACGGATTAGGACTGTATCGGACGGATCGGACTGAGAAAATTTTAGATGCTTTTATGTGATTATTCTGAACATATCAGAAATTTTAGTTGTGATCCGATTTTGCAGATTTTTAAATGGGGGTGTATTTTGCCATGAATGGCAAAAGCTCTGCTGAGACAATTTTGCGATTCGAACTGTATCCACCTTTGTCCATATATCACCTTGAGTTCTACTAGCAACGTGAACTTAGTTGAGTGGTTAATGTCTACACCTGCTGTGCAAGTGTTCATGCGATTATGGGATCTAACTTTGTGAAAACAAGAATTTAACTGCTGTGGCCTTACAAAAACACCAAGGAAACAAACAATTGTTCAAGCTATTAAATGCAAAGCTATGGAAGATATTGTGGAAGAAGGCTTACTTTTGAAATGTGTACAGGCTTGTTCCAATAATGGATTTTGTATATTCAACGTTTCTTTTCGGTACTTGCAAATAATGATGCTTTTTGCACTACTTTTTGAAGTTTGGTTCTTTTTTATACATGTATTTGTAATCTAAAGTCAGGCCAGGCCATTGTACTGTTGCGATCGGAAAAGCCCGATCGGCATGTGCGCAAAGCTTTGCACCGTGACAGCAAGCAACAGTAGAGATCATGCGTCGCAATCTCTCTTCAGCCATTAACTCCATCCTCAAGAGGTCACTGACTCGCATTGGTCCCCCTTCCACCTTGGAGCCTGTCGGCCTGTCTAACGATGGAAGGAGGCCAGATGGCCTGAGTTTGGGCCCCTGGTACAGAGGCCTAAGCCTAGTGTGGGACGCAACANTTGTAGACACTTTTACTCAGGGCTACTATAAAGACTCTGCCAGACAGGCTGGTTTTGCGGCCACAAAATGCCAAAAATATCATGACCTCTAAAGCAAGTACCACTTTCAACCAGTGGCAGTTGAGACCACTGATGTGTATGGCAAGTCCACTGCCCCTTTTCTGAGTGGTCTTACAAAGAAACTTGTTGACGCGTCTGGTGACTCCAGGGAGCGCCAGTGACTCCACCAGCGTCTGTCCCTGGCTGTGGTCAGGGGAAACGCTACCAGCATATTGGCCTGTGTGCAAGCTTGATCTAATTTTACCTGTTCTTTTTCTAGTTGCTTTTAATGTACTGACCACCATCATTGCCTTCCACTTGCCCCTGTATCAATATGTAACTATTGCCTTCAGAATCCTCGTTCTTTCTGTAAGATTCATTGTTCCCTCAGTTGTGCAGTGTTACCTTGTGCATTGGTTAAATATCTTGTCAATCGCATAGCCTATGATGAGAGTACAGC
>JGI24158J21664_10011988_pt1 | contig 11507 bp, 4 predicted proteins | sample Ectturendosymbi3_FD_21664 | JGI IMG/M metagenome (IMG submission 21664)
ACATGAAGCAAACATGCTCAGACCAACTGACAGACGAACTGGTCACTGCCACCGAGAAGACGACTACTAATCAGCTCGAACGCAGCGCTCAATTACGAACATGTGCAACGCAAACAGCCGCCAGCATTGAACCAAATCACATGACACAACCATAACGTCATAAACTTGTATTTTACTGCAAATGAGAGAACTATGTATGCATACGAGTTAAAATCTTTATAACAGAGTGGCAACACTGATCAGGTAGCAACTTAGCAGAAATGAGCACGGATCAGGACTGGATCAGACTGAATCAGGACTGAAGTGTAGCAGCCACGCCAGCACGACCGCTACATGTGAACAAGTCGGCCAAAGCAAGGAGAAGGGAAAGACTAAGCAAGCGACAGTTATAAGTGACTTCTATGTACATGGAAGGCCGATTCGGCCGGAGCGGAGTTAACATCTATGAAGTCACAATTCATCCTTCCCGAGGTTCAAAGATCAATCCCACACTGAAGGTGTGCGAACACAAACGGGTCGCACACGCTTCAGAAGCCAATTTTGGCCGGATCAGGACTGGATCGGACTGCAATTTTTTTGAAAATTGGCGGATCAGGAGCGGATCGGACTAAGACAATTTTTGTTTTTTTAATGTGATTATTCTGAAAATATCAAAAATTTTAATTGTGATGCGATGTCACGGTTTGCTAAATGGCAGTTTATATTTTGCGATCAAATGCAAAACTCTCCTGGGATATTTTGCAATTCGAACTGTATCCACCTTTGTTCACATATAACGTCGAGTTCTTCTGTAGTAGTAACGTGAACATGTTTGAGTGATTAGTGTCTGCACCTGCTGTGCAATTGTTCTTTTAATGTACTTTTTCAAAAAGTTTAGGGTTTACATTTAGGATGTCTGTTTAAGTTTCGGTTTAGGGTTTACCTTTAGGGTTTATGTTTACGGATTAGGTTTCGGATTTAGTTATTATGTTTTGGGTTAAATTTTGGGTTTAGTAGGTTTGGGGTTTAGGTTTTGGGTTTAGGTTTTGGGTTTAGGGTTTTCGGTCATGTAACAAGGATCTTACGCTAATCCAAGTGTATCGACCTTGTCACTTGATCAATCCAATCGAATTCGCCTAATGGCAAAATAACTCCAGCAGTGCTTTTCCTTCTGATGCCAAATTAACACTTCCTTGTTAAATTTTATAAATGCCAAAAGGCTGTGTCTGTTTTGCCTCATGAGTCAAAGGACTGCTGGAACTATTTTGCCTTCAACCAATCGTATTTTGCTAAAGGCAAAATAGCTCGAGTAGCTCTTTTGCCTCATGAGGCAAAATAAAAATACATGATTTTATCTTGGTGGATGAGGACTGGATTGGACTGGTGATTTTCAAAAATTTTACGGATCAGGACTGGATCGGATTCAATTTCATCGGATCAAGACTGGACTCAGACTAAAAAATTTCACTGTCCGCTCATCTCTGCAGCTTAGCAAGCATGGATGGCATGTGGACTGAAAGTCTGAAATAGAGGAAGTAGGTTAACTTGCAGATCAGTGATGCCACTCCTAGTGTTTTTTCATTTCATCTAGTGTTCTAGTGTTTTTTTATGGCTATCTAATGTTTTTTATGAGTGAGCTGAATATAATTAATTGCACGATTTTGTGTAATTGAAACAGTAATTGAGAACTTTTGATTTAGTACGATTGTAATTTGCTAAAAATTATCTCTATTAATCGTTAAAGTACACACGACGCTAAGATATGTTTTGAGCTGCTACTGCTGCGAAGTCACTTGCTTGGTCATCTGTTAAAAGTTTCAGTCGTGACCTGTACAAACACAAGCATTGCTGCTATCTCCCGTTTTCTTTGTCTCTGGAGTGATTTACAATCATGAATCATGAGTTGCACATAATGTCTATGGTTTGCATTGCAACGCATTTTCTGGGTCCCTTGTAAAAGGTGGAGCTCCGTAAATAGCGGAGGTTTAATGACGTAACCGCCAGCCGGAGTCACTAAAACCGATACTTTGCGTAGAGCATTGAGAACTAAATAGTAAATAATAGTTAAAGTAATTGTACAGTACTGCTAAAGGTGATATTTAATATCATATTACATTACGGTTAAAAAAGTCTATTTTGAAGTTTGAAAATTTTTGGTTATCTGAGTTTCGCAATGTTTCAGAGACAAAAAAATAGGTTTCAACAGTTGTGAATGTATGAAATTTTTAAACATCGCAAACTTCCATGCATTCCATGTTTGCAGGAAACACATTAAGTTGCAATGATACAACATTTTTCTTCACCTTTTCCTTTTTTGCTTTTGCAATGAAACTTTTTTCCACTTTGGTTACGTCATCGAACCTCCGCAACCAAGCTCCGCCTTTTACAGGGCAACCGTTTTCTGGGCATTTTCACTGTGTGTAAGTTTGCTTTTGTCTGGTGTTTTTTTTATGAATCTAGTCCGGTAGTCTAGTGTTTTTTTATCATGAAATCTAGTACTTTTCCATAACAACAAAGTGGCAACACTGTTGCAGATGTCTCATATGGCTGATAATCACAGGTTCCAATTAAACGCATAAAAAAGCTTGGCAAAATAGCTATGCGATTAATACCTTTGTTGCTGATTGACGCATATAAAATATCGTATATTCATCATTCAATTGAATAAGCCAAGTGCGGATTGGCATACAACGCCAACGTGACAACTTTTTGCTTACTTGTTTTACAAAATTTTTCATAAGTGTTTTAACTTTTTCATATCTAGACACATTAATCCTGAAAATTTCATACAAGAAATTCAAATTGACCAAAAACTTTTGGCAGTGTCTATTTTGCCACCAAGATGGCAGGAGTAAAAGGCTTGGTTGAAACGAAGTAAATGTAACTAAAAGATGAACCTAACCGTAACCTTGATCCTAACCTAACACTAAGCTAATCTGACGCTGAAGCTAACACTAACCTAACCCTAACTTAACAACATTAACCCCTAAACGTAACACCTAAGCGGAGCCTAAAAAAGCAAAGAAGAAAAAACAACAAAAGTCGGCAAGGTGAGAGTCGAACCAAAAACCATTGGCATAGCAGCCATAACGATTACCGTTACACAATGAGCAGGACGCAGTTTTTCTGACAAAGTGACCTTTTTCTTGGAATTGCGCCATGCCATGAGACCGAATTTTCGACTGGCCGCATAATACCCCCAGCCGATGAGTTGCCGCTAGAATCTTGGCGGTAAAATAAACACATACCAAAATTTTTTGAGTTATAAAGTTGGTAGTAAACCATCTTTTTATGCCTTGGCTTACAAGACTTCTTTAAAAAAGTTAGGTACGAACAGTTGTTTCGCAACACACAATATATGACATTTTTTTGGTCATTTGGTACCAATGAAAATTTGCAATAATGTTCTCCATACTTACCCGCACAATCCTTCAAAAATTCAGGTAATATTAGCAAGAACTTATTTAGTATGCAGTTTGGTGTCTGGTATCTAGCAACAGACTGAGTTTGCCAGGCCTAAGCCACAACTCTTCTTGCAAAACACTAAGGTCCTATCCACTTGTTGCATGTTTAAGGATAACTTTGTTTTAGTTGAATTTGTGCAAAGAAAATTTCCACATATTAATGCCTATTCTCAACATCTCTGAAAATTTGAAGTAATTCTAACGAAAAGCTTAAGAGTTTGATACTTTAGTTTTGTAACTACTGTACAGATGTGTGTAGGCTACAAAACTTTGTCTTATTCAGCAGAGTTGAGCAGTATTTCTATAAAACGCCATACTTTTCCAAAACTGAAGTTTTTACAACCAAAATTTACAAGAATTGTCTTCAGATTGTTATGCATTTTGCCTGAAAATTTGATTTCAATCAATGCATCAAGAACTTTGCAAGTTAATAATTTTTTTATCGAGCAACCTGACTCTGTTTCCAGTGCATTGCACTAATTGTTTGTGCACGTGGTTGGCAGTGCACTAATTTGGGTTCAGTAGTTGTTGACTACAGCGCAATAACTTTTAACATGCTTGGTATTTTGCAACCAAATTTTAGACGAATCTTTGTCTTGTGAAAATGCATCTCACCTGAAAATTTAAGATCAATCGGGCAAGTACCTTTTGAGTTATTCAATTTTGAGTATAGCTGTTGGATGAAAAGAACCTAAAAACTGTCCTGTGCAAACAAAATAATCATTTGGAATTCACACCTCACAGAAGGTGTTTAACTGGATTCGTTTTAAAAAATATTGTAGCCTAGGCTTTGCTGAGGATGTTTGATAAAAAAAATTCATTGTAATCACGCAGTGTTTCAAAATAAAGACGCAGAGGTTTAGAATGCCGATCAGCAGTCACACCTGTTTATTAGGTTGTTATGTGACTACACAATGCCATGAGCTTGTTGAGTGTTTTTGCTCTTACTCAGGAGCGCAGAGTGCCACTGCAAAACTTACTGAAACCATTTGTTTAGGGAAGTAGAAATGAACTAAACGTAAAAGGTAAACCTTAAACCTAACCCTCCTAACTTTAACATATCAGGTAACATGTAAGCCTGAAAAAAAGAAAGTCAGCAAGGTAAGAATCGAACCGAAAACCATTGGCATAGCAGCTATAACGTATAACCCGAGGCTATGAGATCCCTGCAGTTTGAATGACAAACTGACCCTTTTATTTGAATTGCGTCAGGCCAGGCGTATCCATACTCACTTCCTTTGTTTAATGCAGGGATGGGGAAACAGCGGCCTGTGGGCCAAATGCAGCCTGCGTGAACATTTGATATGGCCCGCATCAGGATTTTTGTTACCCAACTCAGAGTACAAAATTATGCCAACATGAATCTCCATGATAAACAAGTACTTGGATAATATGTCATTAGAAGCCTTTATACTTCACAGATAGTTAATGGTTTGATTTTTTAGATTAAATCAATTGATTTTGCTGCCCGCCAGTAATGATCCACCATTTGTGTGGCCCATGATAGCAAATAGGTTTATTACCCCTAGTTTAATGACCTTGTAAATTTTCACTCATTTAATCCAAATTTAATTTGAATCTAAATATTTGAAAAAAACTCTGAATTTTGAATTCAAATACTGCAGGACTTAATCCATTAGATTCAATATTCCATTATATGCATCCTTACTGTTAATATTTTACGTTTTGATAAAACAATGTTATGTTTGTTTCAACCAAAATTATCTATTGTAACATAAACACAACAAGCAATACTGAGAAAGCTTGTGGGCCTTAAAATTTCTGTCTGCTGGCAACATGTGGTCCACAAGCCTGCAGGACCATACTGCCTTATACTAACATTCTGTGCTTTTATTGTGTGTGTACTTTCAGAACTAGAATGCTTAATTTTAGATGCAAGTTTTGCTGGAACTTCGACCTTTGATACAGTCAACTATCTTACTCAATTTATTGAAGTGTTATCATCCTACAGGATTCTTAAAGCCATTGTTTTCTCATCAAAGATATATTTCCTTTCAAACAATGGATATTATGTCAATGAAGGTGGGACCAAATGAATGTTTGTTTTACTAATGTTCAGTTCGGTTTCAGTTATATATACTCAGTTGCTGTTTTTTGATTTATTTGGATTTTTGTAAGTGGTCTGGTGTGCCCATCTCTGTTTGCACTGTGGGCCGTGTGGCTGCTTGCACAGTTAATGCTGTAATGGTGGAACCACGTATGAAACCTTCCTTTGTACCCATCCATCAACACTAAGCAGAAAGCTGGGCAACTCACAAGTGCCGAAAAAGTCTTTGGTATAAACCAAGTGGGTCTGGTACCCAGCCTACCAGCCCAGATTGAAAAGCATGGCTGTTTTCAGCAAAATGTTGTGTATGGCACAGGAATTTTCAGTTGTTACATATGTGCAAAATCTTGGGCATGTGTCATTTACATGTGAATGCTTCTTTCTGTGAACAAGCTGCAATCTGCTTTCTCTAAATCTCTTATGACTAAAACAGATTATCACAAATATTTGCCTGGCTCTAATACATCAATTTGTTACCTTCAAAGGTGATGACCTGGTTTAATTTTTGTCATTCGAAGAGGTACTCAAAAAAATGCCTTTCATTACTAAATTACCTGGAAAGCAGAATATCATTAGGAATTCATATTACATACATTTCATATGGGATACCATTTAATAAAATAATTGGCTAGTGATGGCATATTGCAAAAAGAAGTATCTTTGTTATTGTAACTTGTTCATAGCTTTCAAAGCCAGAGGTGGTAGAAAAAAAATGCAACTGACAGTGAAATTGGTGGTCAAATGTGCAATGACCACGAAAGCCACAATTAGTGAAATGTGCAACATGACTGAAGTTGCAGTTTTAGGCTACAACTGAAAGATTCTTCGAACTTATGAGTGAATCACTGGGTTCAACTTCCTGTAATGTTTATTACTGTAATGGAGATGGGAAAAATATGTTGCAAAATTTGAAACATGTTTCATCGAAAAACCTACGTAGGAAAATGGAAAAGTTGGCTTGTTTTGTCAATATACATAGGAACAATGGAAAAGTTGGCTGAATTTTTTATTCAAGATGCAGACCGAACGATCAGGACAAGAGTAAAAATTAGTAGTCTAATACAAACACCTGGTTCCATACACAACTAGTGCAGTCATGGCTTTAGTGTGCAAGATGTTTAGGCTACTGGCAAACCTGCCTAACTTATCATCTTACTTTAGTATCTAGGTTTTTGAAACTATAGTGGAATATATTTGCTGTGGGAATTTTTGGAGACAGATATTGCGAGTGGTGAAGTTGTCAGATACAAGAGACTAGTATGAGTATGAGAATATACTAAATCACTGATGCTGTTGTTTCAATCATAGATATGAGACTTTGTCTGCAAAGTAAAACACTCTTGAAAAGAATGCATAAGGAATGCAAATTTAACTTCATACCGAAAGGTTGGGCCAGGCTTTCCACCAGATGTGGGTGTGTCTCAACATTTTTGCTAGGACTACCTAAACAACACCTAATAACTTTGAGGCTCTTGTGAAATTCAAATTTCCCTTGCAACATTAGAGCTTTGCTGGTAAACCCTAGCAACAGTTAAGCTCGACTGATGTATCAGCATGCCAATGTATATTGGCTGATATGATGATGTTGCCGATGTGTCGTATCATCAAAATTCCACTGATATACATCAGCAATGTTTGCTCATAAAAGTGTTATGCTGTTGCTCGGCATGGAGTGTTTGGAAACCCAAGTTGCTACTTTGTCTCTGACCTTGACTGATTAACGCAAATGCTCTGTCCTGTTCTTAGCACACAGAGGCATCATGCATAATAATCAGACCACTGTGCGATAGACCTGACAAAATGCTCTATGATGTAACATTTGCACAAAAGTATTGGTGTGGTAAGTGGATGATTGTCTGCGGACAAACTAGGTTATGTGCTGTCGTGTTGGTTGGCTGTTTTATGAAAGTCTCACTAGGCTAGGCAGCCTTGCGTTCAGCATGCATCAAACAAGTGCCTACGTCACTTTGTGCAGAATTCGATGTTGTACAGTTCTTCATTGTAGTTATGTGATGGTTTTAATGCATCGCATTGTGTTTTAGTTGCTCATGACATCTGAGTGTAGGCACAGATGTCTACATAGGAAGTAAGCCTACTTATATTCAACACATGTTTACCTGTTTGTACTGTTGCGGTCGGAAATCCCGAGCGGCATGTGCGCAAAGTTTTGCTCTGTGGCAGCAAGCAACAACAGAGATCAACCGACGAGATCACTCTATTATTGCTTGTTCGGGCCACATATATATAGTGTTTTTCTTCACGCACATCCCGTTCCTGGTGAATCACACATTTAACGCAACGCCACCGGAAAGGTTGCAACAACATCCCCCCCCCCTCCTTTTTACAACGAACCGCACTGATCGCACGTTCTTTTTGTAAAGGCAGCACCTGGTATGACCTTCCACATCCTGGTCACAGCACCATTTTGTTGCGATCGGAAATCCCGAGTGGCATGTGCACAAAGCTTCGCACTGTGGCAGCAAGCAACAATAGAGATCACCCGACAAGATCACTCTATTATTGCTTGTTCGTGCCACATATATATAGTGTTTTTCTTCACGCACATCCCGTTTGTGGCGAATCACACATTTAACGTAATGCCACCGGAGAGGTTGCAACAGTACATTTGTTGATTTAGAATTAAACTATTGTGAGTCCTATGGACTGCGGTAGGCATCATGGATGAAACCATCCTATCAGAGTACATTTGACCTTTAGTTGGTTAAGTGGTCACATGATTTGGTTAAGTGGTCACACAGTTGGTTAGTGGTCACATGATACACAGTTGGTTAAGTGGTTGGTTTAGTGGTCACATGATAAGTACAATATGTAAAGAGCTGGTTAAGTGGTCACATGATAAGTACAATATGTAAAGAGACAAGGGTATAGGTTTAGCCTACAGTTCACACAATGCAAACAAGAAGCTGCTAACAGCTTTCCAGCACTGAGTGAAACCATGACATTACTTGTCTATCAGACTGAGCCATTAACAAACGTCATAGTCAACTGCAACAGTCATGCTGTCCAAACTTGTCATGTGTCCAGTTTAGCCAAACACATTCGGTTGGTGGCAAAATAAGCTCCAGGAGTGTAAATTTTACCTCAAGGCAAAATAGACACTGCTTGTTCTTAGCTTGTAGCAATTCCAATCTGCTTTTTCATAATTGTAACTTGTGCAATTATTTTTTGTTTATGTGGCCTGAAGAAAAAAAGCACTAATTCCTTTGAGCTATAGTTTAAATAATGCAAAAATATTGGTATTGGCCCAAAAAAAACTTATCGATCGAGCTCTGCATAAAATGAAAAAATTATTAAATATTAGTCTAACGTAACCCCGGGCGAACACAAAGCTAACACATGAACATAATATGTTATTTCTGTCACCAGGCATACTCTGCTTCCTGCACAACATGCGGGCCGCATGTGGCCCGCGAGATCTTTTCTTGCGGCCCGCGAGAACTCAGTTGCAAAAAATGTTGCAAAAGCCTGACTTCGGATAATTACTTGTCCTTTCAGATTTTCTTCCACACGATGACAAAATAGACTTTTGCGGCCCGCGACGAGTTTATGTTGATCAATTTGGCTCTTCGAGCTTTCTGAGTTGTGCAGGCCTGCTCTACTTGCTGCAAACTTGTGCTTCCCTAGTGTGATAACAATGCAGTATTTATTGTTGACATTTTGAGAGTGTATGCAAACTTTCTTCCTCAAAAGATAGGCAAGAAACAAAATCAAAGTGTACACATACACTCTATTTCTAAAAATTTTCAGAGTGGTACACGAACAAAAGGATAAAAAATGCCGTAGAATTATCAACATTTTAAATGATCTACGAAGCTTTTACATTTTCTGGCATATTTGTGGTTAAATACCAATCATTTACTAAATTTTCAAGCTGATGGCCTATCTTAAGATACATCTTACAAGTAGATAGTTAACCAGCAAGACAAGACAAAGAAAAATTCAAATAAAACTTTATAAAATTTTATCTTTATTCTTTGAAAGTTTCTGCAAATGTCAAAATTACTATGCAATGTTTTGAAATTTTCAAGGGGGGAAATTCCTCCCTTTGTTTGCGTTCCTGCCATACGCTATACTCAGGGGCGCATCTAGGGGGTCTGTTTGGCTGTCATGACCCTTTGCACCACAGGTACTCCCACATGCCGATAAAATATCAAATGCTGTCACTGCAGGTCTATAATGTGTGTGTTTTGGAACAGGTAACAGCTTACATTTCCCTTCTAACATTGCATAGTACTATTACAAAACAACAACATTACTGCCTTGTCTAAATAGCTCTGGGCAATGACATGAAACAATCCATGTTTTTGAACACTCAAAATTGACATTGCGTCAAACACACATGTTTCTGAATTTCCTCCTCTGGCAGTGTCGGCTCTAATGCTGTCAGAATCTCATACACTGCCACACACACACAGGAGCTGTTTTGTAATATTTCGCTTCATGACGAGAGGACAATCTCCAATCACGATCGTTCAGGCAAAATTTTATCTGATGTTTACACCAACTAGGTTATGACAAAATTAATGAATTTTAGGCTTTCCTTGGGGTCACGTCAAATAACGTGGGTTCGTTTCCACTGAAACCATACTTTCATAAGCAACTTCTCGTATTGAAAAGTGCGACAGCTAGCCTCAACACTTGTGGCCGCATTATCTGAATAAAATACCAGTCAAGCGTCTTATTTCGAAATAAGCATTTTTAGAGTTAACACTTTGAAAGCCGGCGTATGATATATTCGTACTTCGATTTCGGCCTAAAAAACAGCAGTTTTCGGTTGCCTTACCAACGCCCTAACTCCTCCGCCAATTGCGCTAGAGAGCTGTTCAATGGCTCAAATGGATCGGCCAGTCTAGTAGATTGCACTCGAAGAAAAGTTTTTTGGTTGAGAGTGCGGATTTTTTGTGACTGACATCATAAAGTGAAGTAGTTTTGGGGTCATTTTGGCTCAGGTTGCCTGGCCTAGGGCCCAACTGCTAGGCCAAAGTGTTTTGCTGAAGTTTTCATTGGAAACTAGACTCGAGTCCGAGTCAAAGAGCCTTTCATCGACTTTCTAGCATTTCTGTTTCAAAAGTTATGATCTTAAATAAACAAATTAATTAATTAATTAGTTAAATATATGTACTAACTTACATCATCACTTTTGAACCCGAAACCCCAGCAGGCCATCCAAAGTATCAAAAGACTTGGATTGTAGCCTAGTTTCCAGTAAGATCTTCAGCAAAATACTCCCACCTAACGGTTGGCGCCCAGGGCCAGGCAAAGTGGGCCAAGGTTTCCTAAAAGTCCTCCACTTATGATATCACTCGCAAGAAACCTGCACCCCCCAAGCAAAAAATTTTTATTCGAGTGCAGACTAGAAGACTTGCTGCGTCTTTTGACGCTTCGACCAGGTCCGTAACCTGAACAGGAGCGGAGATATTCCCACGCAAAGCCATGTGCGTTTAGGTGTTTTTTTTACTGAAAATATCCGAAAGCAGTTGGACGCCAGAGTGTTAAGCAGATGACGATGTGGTTTGCTGTGCAAGAAGTCCTGTATTGATTTGTGAGTGATTCACTTTTACATTACAATGCAAAGTAATCAGAGCCATTGCAAGTCAATCGTTCCTCTCTGCAGGGATTTTGCAAATATGTTTATAAACACTGTCATCTTGATAGACAGCGTGCTCTACAGACGCAGTTGTGCAGCTGGTTGTCAGCATTGATTTTATAAAACTTGTACGATTTTATAAGACATTAACTACACTTAACACTTTGAGAACCGGGGTACGATATATTCGTACTTTGATTTCAGCCTAAAACAGCAGTTTTCGGTTGCCTTACCAACGCCCTAGCTCCTACGTCGATTGCGCTAGAGAGCTGTTCAAGGGCTCAACTGGATCGGCCAGCCTAGTAGATTACACTTGAAAAAAAATTTTTTGGTTGGGGGGTGTGGATTTTTTGTGACTGACGTCATAAGTGAAGTAGTTTTAGGGTCA
>JGI24158J21664_10011989_pt1 | contig 11506 bp, 14 predicted proteins | sample Ectturendosymbi3_FD_21664 | JGI IMG/M metagenome (IMG submission 21664)
TGCCATGCTCACTCTACTACTATTAGGTTGCACTATCATTATATAGGGATTAGAGAATTACGATAATTCGTTTGTGGTGACTATCACAGTGACTTGTTATTTTCACGTATTGCCACTATTGTGTTTGTGGTGACTGTCGCACGTTGTAGCTTTATTTTTCATTCATGTACAGACCATAAGTGTCTGCTACAATCAGAACAGGCCCGTCACCAGGTTTCAAGGTTTGGCGGGAAATCGTTTTTGGGCGGGCAAGATTTTTGTTTTTATTACATGCTTAAAACAAATGTTTCAGGACGCAAAACAACTTGGGGGCAAAAAGCGTGTGGGGCACCACTTCAGAATCTCCCCACGTGGCTATGGGCCTGGTCCTGAATGAGTCAGTGTCTGGCAAGTCATTGTTTGTATTCTACCATGACTTCTTGCACCAGAACATCCAAGTAAGTTACAAGAAAATAGCTACACTTCAATTCTCTGGCAAAAGTGATGATTTAGCGAACATTTTTGAAAGCATAGAAAATGTTCAGCGCATTCATGTCATTTTGCAAAAAACAGATTTTATCATCTGCCTACGTCAGTGTGGTCCAACTACAGGCCCGCAGGCAGGGCCAGATTAAGGGGGGCAACGGGGGCAATTGCCCTGGGCCCCCCGCTTCTAGGGGGCCCCCGTGATGGCAAATATTTGTTTCAAATAAAATACTCGTTTGAATGATTGTGATTAACAAGCGATACAAGGATACAAACAGATATTCCGATGTTGCATTAAGTATATCAGTGTAGTCCAACTACCGGCCCGCGGGCCGCATGTGGCCCGCCGCAGCGTTTTCAGTGGCCCGAGGAAGTATTCAGGAAAAATCTTCAAATCCAAACCAACGTACCCATTTTAAGTTTGGGCAATCGGATATATTGTGCAACACGGTCAGAAAATAGAGCCTTCTGCTCGAATACTTTCCAAAGGAAAAACTTTAATGCACGATCATTGAAAAGTTTCAATCAATTCTTTTCAGCCAGGTCAATTTTATATTTTATGGTAATAACAGTTTTTTTAAGTAAACTGTTAGGTACCCAGCATGGACCTGTTGGGACCCGATTTCTATAATTCTAAGGGCCCGATTTTTCCTGATTCTAGGAACCCGATGATAAATTTCTCTGATTCTAGGGACCTAATTTTCAATTCTAGGAACCCGAAACGGATCCCTAAAACACCTTTGAAAAACCCTAGTAATAAAATTATTTTTTCATGATTTGACAGTACTAACCAAAATATTTGTTTTGTACTGGGAATAAAAAGTCATGCATAGTTTTCCAAGCAGTGGCGATTCTAAGAGGGGGCCTCGGTAAGCCGTGGACCCCTAAGGTTTTTGCTTCGTCTCTTGTTTGACCCCCGCCAGTTATTTCTTAAGTTTCCCGTTAAAGTTCGTTTGGTTGACATATACAGTAGATAACTTTCGGCCAGCAACATTTTAAACGAGAATTTAGAAACCCTCTAACCTGCATTCAAAATTTCCCAAATGCATGATAAGTTGTGTTGTTGTTTTTGACAGTCGGGTAACTGGAGTTGTTTATGACGACACACACCAGTGTTGTAGTTGCTCGGATCCTGTGTGAAATTTTGTCAGACCGCGGTCGTGGTGTTGAAAAACTAAGAAACAGTGGCAGAAACTAAGAAACAGTGGCAGAAATCGGAAGATTGATCTGTGGTGCATTTCAGTGTGAGATGGAACTGGTTGATATTATTGTCAGCAGATTGTTGATTGTCCCAGTAGCATAAGGTTCATGAAAGCAATGAAAGCATTAAGAAGTGATTTAACTTAATTTCTACGAATTTATCTTGGCTGCAGTATTGCGTTCTGCTGCTTTTTGTATATGACTTCGAAACATTTGACGTAAGTGGTTCGGGACTACAGTTTTAACTCTACCCACACACAGTGCCGTATTAACCATCAGGCAAACTAGGCATGTGCCTTGAGGCCACGAAAAAATACAGGCCACTTGTGTCCAGGCCCGTAACCAGAGGGGGCGCAGGGGGGCGAAGCTCCCCCTAGAAAAATTTTCGCGCCCAATGGAAAAAAGTGTTGGACATAGTTTAAAAATATTGGACATGGTTCAAAAAATTTTAGCCCCTCTCGGAAAACTCTTCGCCCCTCCTGGTGTCCCAAGCTGGTTACGGGCCGGTTTGTGTCGGGAAAACATTTAAACTTGAGCTATGGAAAACTTAAAATATTTTTCTGATGAACTTGTTGCGAAATTAATCTACAGTATTTATTGTTTAGGGGTGTTCACAATAGCGTACGGAGGGGGAGGCCACTGTGCCATGGCCACCTCATTAGACCCTAAAAATAAAAAATGTGTAAACAGTATTGTCTAAAACTTGCTTCCAGAATGCACAACAATGCGTATTTTTAGGTGTAATTTTGCAAAATTTTCCCGGGGACATGCCCCCGGACCCCTCTAGAATGGTCGTGCCTTCGGCACTTCCCCAAAGTTGAATTGTGACGTCACACGATTGTGACGAAACTTGCCCCCCTGGAAAATTTTCTGCGTACGCCACTTGGTGTTCACTACTGTTTCCCCCTCCAGTAGTTCTGTACGACTGATGATGTCTAAAAATAGAACGGGTTGTCTGAAAGTGAGAACTTCGCTGGGTTTAATACAACAGAAATAGTAAGTAAAGTTTATCTCCCGGGAACTCCAAAAGCCGCCGCGCCTTTTTTTCTTTTTGTAACTGTCTAATCACGTGATGTGCTGTATGTACGCCGGCGGCCATTGTTTGTCAATCTCATTCTATGGCGTGTGTATCAGGAATGATGCTGTCTGTCAGGAGTCAACAAGTTCAAAGTCAGAACTGTTTATGTTATAATTGACCAACTCAACAATGCTTTGAAGCAACGCATTAAATCATATTCATTTGTGCAACAGCGTTTTGGGGTTCTAACCGAATTTGATTCGATGTCCGATGAAGATATCAAAATTGCAATTGAAAGACTTGCTGATAATTATCCAAAAGACCTCTCTTTCGAATTCTACTCAGAATTCTGTCAGTATGTTTGCTGGTACAAGGAACAGTCAAATAAATGCAGCAGAAAAGAGTCAACAGACATTGCTCAACATATTTTCAAATTGTTGCACACAAATGGAGTCTGCACTGCATTCCCAAATACCGAAGTAATTTTTAGAAAATACTTATCACTTATGTCTACTAACTGGTCTGGAGAGCGTTCATTTTTTCAGCTTGCTCGAATTAAGAATGTGAAGCGATCTACCATGAGTCAGGACCGCCTTGGTGTACTGGCACTTCTGCGTATTCTAAGAGAGCTGCTACATGAAACTGATTTTAGCTCAGTTATCGATGAATTTGCTACGATAAAATCAAGAAAAGTAACAATTTAATTTATTAGCCACTAATTATTATGTAAATAAATCGAGTAACATTTTTAGCTTGTACTTCTAATTAATCAATTTTGCGAAGAAACAAATGTTTACTAACAAAGCTTTTTTGCTTCTTTATTTACTCTTATCATTAATTCAGGCCATATTTGAAATATCCCTTGAGGCCACGAAAGCCTTAATGCGGCACTGCCCACACATGTCCTACAACTTCAGGTAATCTTGTATGGATTTTCTGTAATGATTCAGAAGCAATTCTTTCGCGTATTTCAGCTCTTTGCCCAGGAGGTCAAACAGTTCTATCAGGAAAACACTTGAAAGAATTCGCAGATCATATTCATTTCGTGAAAATGATCATGAAATACCTTTGACAAAGAATTTGCTTCGGAAGAAGTCGAAGCTCCCTATATCGATCGAACAACTTTTCTCATATACAGCTAGTGAAAAAGCTGCGTTTGATTGTTACTAGTAGCTGTAACTCTTCCCGTCACCAGCGCTTCATGGGAGAGAAGTTTTTCAAAAATGAAAGTAGTGAAAACATTTTCCAGAAATTCCACACCAGTGAGACATTGGATAACATCGATTTACCTTCAATTGAAAGGGTACGAGCTGAAAAAATAGACTTAGATGATTTCATTGATGAGTTTGACTGTCGACATGACAATCGAAAGATGAAATTACATTGAGTAGATAATGATATAAAATTCTAACGGAGGGATCTGTGTGAGAATTATATTTCTCATTGTCTATTCTCTGAATCTGTTTAGGTTTAGAGTTAGTGCGTGTTTCGCTTATGGCAAGACAGTCATAAATCAACGCAGGATTGAAAAGTCAGCTTTTGAGGATCAGTCAGAGGAAAAATCAGTGTAAACATTAACATGAATGACTTTGTTGGGAATATTCTGCAAAATAAGTTTTACGCCTGTTGTTACATCTTGCTATCAGGTATACGCGCCCTAAACGCCGATGCACACCTATCTGCGGGGCTGCTTTGCTACTTTAGGGGCAACTGGTGCCGAAACCTCTCTGCTGTTAACTGCATACTGCTTTGAAAATTGTCACCCTATCCACGTTACAAATGGGCATTACACTCGTAACATCAGTTGCATAACATTGTTATGGTTGCACCACAATCACAAAATGTCCATAAGCTGGCACAAAAACGCGTTAGTCAGTATTCACCATCACCAACCCGTTGGCGGATGGCTTATTTTTGCGTATTTTGTAGTAAGAATATTTTGACGAAAGTAGTTGGCTATCAATAGCCTATACTTGTCTATATCAAGGTGGAATACGTGATTGGAACCATCGAGCTTTCATGTGAATTGCATTCATTTTCGTGGAACTGTTTTCGTTCATTTGGGATCGGCACAAATGCGTACGGGAAATGGTGTTTCGTTTTACATGTGCAGTGCTGTGGAAGTTGCACGATTAGCACAGAATATTCGACATAGCAGTACACGTGTGTGATGCATCTAAAGTGGCGCGCAGGTGTCTCTGGTGAATAATAACGATAGTTCATATTTAACGATTTTCGGAAGCCAATGTGGGGTTTGATAGGTTAAATCATAGCAACTTAATCTTCAAAAGGACGAAAAATCACCATGCAAGATAGACATTTATGTTGCCCCTCTTATTTTTTCCTTGGCCCCGTAGTGCCCCCCAAATTTTTAAATCTGGAATCGCCACGGTTTCCACTTTGACAGTTGTCCTATATGGCATTTGTCCTATTGGCAATTGTCTCTTGGCAGTTGTCCGGTTGGCGATTATCCGGTCGGAAGTTGTCCAGTTGGCAATTGTCTTAGTTGGCAGTTGTCCGGTCGGCAGTTACCCTGTTGGCAATTGTCCTAGCACCTAGTGCCACATCTATCCATACAGCTTCATTAGCACCATCTATGCGTTTGTTTTGCTACCGCCACGTGTCTGTGTTCGTGTTCTTTCATCTATCGCTGTGTTCCTTGTTAGGGCCATGTGTGCGTAAGTTGTACTTCCTTGAGTGTTGATGTGAAGGCGTAAAACAATGACCATGACATGATTATGTTGACTCATGTCCTCGATGCAAGTTTTTTGTGTTGCAATTTCATTTTCAGCTGCGGATAACGCAAATATATCGCTGTTTAAATAGTGATCGCATATTTTACCTCAGCCACTTACACTCGCAAAAATCGCTGTATTAAACTTGAAAGTGCGCAGAATAATCTTTCTCTAATGTAAAAATACAAACCCAGCTTAACACTATTAGAACAAACAATGCTAAAAAGCATGTTCAGAGAACTGTATTTAAGAACATGAGCAGCGGGAGGAGCATACTGTACAATTCCTCGTAAACGTTAATTGCAACTAATTATATTAAAAAGGCAAGCAATGCTAGCTGATAATATTTGTCTTAATGTGGTAACTTGATTTAAAAGAAAGTACAACGACTCTATGGAAATGCGTCATGGGTACAGTTACCAATTAGTTCCACTAAATAATACCACTGTTTATTTCACGTTTTTGATATTAAAATTTACCATGTTAACCGACAGGCTGATTTTAAATAGTCATAGTTATTATAGAAATTTACATAAATCCCAGCGAAGAAAATCTCCCTGTGCAATTATCTTCGAGCTACTCAATAGCATTAAAGGGGAACTCATTTTACAGCTCATTTGCCTACAATAAAGAACAGTTTTAACTTTCTTAACCATTTTCTTTTAAAAACAAAATAAAAGCAAGATCTGTTTTCTGTAAGCACTAACATATTTGATATCAAACTTATATGATTTGTATTAAAAAGTAAAAAACGTCGAAGTTCCCTACGAAACGGAATCCAGCAAGTAATGCTTCGATGTGAGGAAAATGTATCCGTTTCGTCAACAGAGACTTTCATAAGCAATCAGGCCCGTAACCAGCTTGGGACACCAAGAGGGGCGAAGAGTTTTCTGAGAGGGGCCCAGATTTTTTGAACTATGTCTAATAGTTTTAAACGATGTCCAACACATTTTCCAGGGGGGGCGAGAAATGTTCTAGGGGGAGCTTCGCTCCCCCTGCGCTCCCCTGGTTACGGCGCCTGAAAGCAATGCTGGTCAAGAACGCAGCGTATTGACGTCAGCGAGTCACAAACAAATTACAGTGCGACAAAGTCTAGCCAGTCATACTGTACAACATGCATAAACGTATACTAATGTTGGAAAAGCAGCATGAAGCATGAAGTTTGAAAGCGTCAGTCAGACATCAGCTGGTTTTGAGTTGCTTGGGGTGGTCGCTCGGCACAGACCAAGGAAGAGGCCGAAAACAACGAACAAGATCAACACTCCGCCGCCCATATAAAGCCAGCCATATTTGTTGAAGTCCAGATATTCCGAATCCGGGTTGACTAGTGAGCAGCCGCGTTTCGTACTTGACCACCAGCACCTGTATGTCGGGACAGAGTAGTCCACCTCTTCTGGGTTGGAGTAATCGTCGTCCAGCATCTTGTCTACTGGTTGACACCCTCTTTCACAGATAAATATGTCACTACCAAAAACAGCTGAAACTATCAGACCGGTGTGCGTCTGGAACGTATTTAGTAGTGTATTCAATTAACAGTTTATTAAGTCATGCGTTTAGTCATTTCAAAATTTATTTTTAATCGCTTCGTTTTGTGGCATGGGACAGATATCAAGAAACTTATTCACAGGGCCTTAACAAAACGAATGAAGTACATGCATGTAACCACCTTGGGACATCAGGGGGGTGAAGAGTTTTCTGATGAGGGGCCACATTTTTTAAGCTATGTCCAACTCATTTTTCCAGCGGGGGGCGAAAAAATTTCCAGGGGTTTTCTCCCCCCCCGCGCCCCCTCCTGCTTACGGACCTGTTGAAGTATGGAAGCGATAAAGCCTCTTAGCTGGTTTTGATGGTGGATAATTAAAAACGCTTCCCAACACCACAAAGTTTTTTAATCATTCTTTAGTATCTTTTTTGAATATAGGGTCACATCACAGTAACACATAAACTGTGCAAATTAGAGCAAGTAAGGTGCTCTAGTACACACTTGCTTTACTTTTAAGGAAACATATTGTTAAATACAGGTCTTTATCTTTCTACTTCAATTGAAAGCTTTAGGTTTTCTGCAAGCTTTCGAAGAACCAGCCGACTAAGCTCTGTTTTCATGATTTGCGATAATTCAGACTTCCACATATCTGTTTTCAAGTGAATAGTCTCCGAAACGCGACGAAACTCTAATCAACCAATAAAATTTTTAATTGGTTTCACGTAACTCTACACATCCTCAGTGTTGAAGCCTAATTCCAAAAATTTTTTATTTGAATAGGATTTTAAGATTGAGGCATGGGCGTCAGAAGAATTTTGTCCAGAGGGGAAGAAATAGTGAATATTCCAGGGGTAGCCAAAAGGATTTTTTCCAGGGGAGCAACAGTGGTGAAATCTCATTTTACCACTCGAAACTAAGAGAACGTAACAGCTAAACAACCTCATCGATCGGGGCACGATCATGAGCGCCCGAAAGGGTGGGAAAATTAGGCTCGTTCTTCCCTCTAAAATCGGCAAGGGCTTAATAAGTAGTGTAGATAGCCTATACACTGTTTATTTAGAGTTCGCACACGGTTTATTTCAGCGTTCGTAGCCTATTTGAAGTAGAGGTAGTGAAGTGGCAGAAGCTTCATCGCTGAAGTTACTAATAAGTTCCGATTTTCACCTACAAGTTAGTACAGTTACTGCACACTACCTCCATCCTTCCGGAACCCATGAGCATGAAGATGACGCTGGGCGTACAAGACAAATCAGTTAAGTCAAAAAACATTAACATCTGCTGAAAATGCGCAGGTCTATTTTGCTGAGGCTTTTGCTTCATTAAAATATCATTTTGTCTCTTTGAAAATAAGTTCAGCGCAATTCAAAAACGTGTTTGTGATTTGAACTTTTACCTTCACTATATATTTGCAAAATTGAGAAATTAGTCGATTTTACACAACCTTAGGAAAATCTGATTGAATCTATTCCTAGGAAAAAACGCATAAAAATGGTAGTAAAATGAATCTTAATGACTGTTTGGCTGAGCAGGCTACAGAAATATTTGGAACTTACGATTCCATTGCCGTGCACTATCTTCATTCTGAATATTCCCTCTGTGCACGTGAATTAGGGCTGAAAGTGGTGGAAAGAATATTTTTTAATATTTGCAGAAACTGAGTGTTTGATGGAAGTTACACCAAAGTTTACGGTATGGGGTCGTATTGCCAGTTCGGGTCATATAGAGAACCTCGAGTTATGAACAGAAGTAATTAAAATTTAGCTCCATGTTCATACCTCAAACCGCCCAGCACCAGTATCTAAACAATTAATTTCAGCTAAATCTAATTCTTCTCCATTCTGCTAGGAAACAAAAGGATATTTGCCAGGTTGACTATATTTACTTTAAAGGTTATTGAAATGAATCGACACGAATATAAAATTGTGAAACTAGGTTGTGTTTGTTTTGACTGGTGCAGTGAACAGTAACATTTTCAGTGTCTGCTGAACCAGAAAAGTCAATTTTGACGGCTCTAACCTTAAAGTAAATGTTCGTTTTCATCGCTTTAAAAGTGGCATTTAGGCGCCCCTAAAATGCTGCTCAGAGAGGGCCATACCTTACTAACCACAACCATCCACTCTTCAATGAGACAGCAGTTACCTTTTCCCTTGTCAAATCGCCAAAACCCTTCTTCTTTTGCCTCCAAAGTTGCTTAGTGGTTCAAAAATTTGAATTTGTGTTTTCGACCAAATAATTCTGTTTTGAAGTTTTTAGTGTTTCGAAATACCGCAAATGATAATGTTTCTACTGCTTATAATTTATTCTAAACGATCAATTAATATTGATTTTTATTATTTGGAGTAAGCTGCATAGTTTTCGAAATGTATGCATTGTGTAGTCATATAGTCTATTGCATTTTGAAATTCCACAAAGGCAAGTCAGTTAAAGATTCAAAGTTTCTCGGATTGCATGAATTAGACTTTAGGTTAAGCCATGTTGAAAAAATGTTAATATTGGGCTAAAACTCTAATTCTTTTACAAGCTAGGGGACTATAAGGTGTTCGTGGATTTGACTTGGTTTCATATTCTTGGATTTGAACTAGGTTGCCTAATTATGACGATTCGCTTCTTTACGAATACCTTAAGGCACAGGTGTCCAAATGTTTTCCTAAAAGGGCCAAATTTGATCATGTGAAAGTGCCCGTAGGCCAGCAGTCCCTTCCGACATTCTTTAAGGTTAGCATAGTCCTGCGGCATTCCGATTAGGGTTTGAAGCAGAAGCATTTCTTTGCGACGCTTTTCGTGCTTATATTTGCTCTTAGAACATCAAAGCACGGAGGGGAAACATCTTGAGCAGCGAGAAACTGCCGTCGCTGTGACACAGAAGTGTAATTCAGGCTTTAGCTGGCCGTATACAACACATTCTGAAACCAAAGCGGCGAGCCATTTGAAATGTGCCCGCGGTCGCGGTAAGCACTTTTGCCCACCTGCCTTTAGTCATTTTCATATTTTAACAAAACCACGTTCGTTCTTCTTCGCCAGCAATAATGTCAACATCCAGTTGCTTGTAATTGGGAACTCCTATGTACCGTGTAAATGAAAAATCTAATGAATATTTTCTTTCAGTCCTGCGTCATAGCAGAAACGAATGAAAACGAATTTTTTTCTAAACAACACATTTGTTGTTCTCAAACTCATGAATTTCCCAGCAAGCTTCCATACACAGCATACACTCGTACTTTCACACATTTCATACTATTTCACAAATCTGTGCTTATCAGAATCATTCGTTTGCTAAGCTTTTTGCAGCAACTCAAACATCTGTTTTCCTATGGAACAGTTTCTTTAAGTCTGTCACGGAGCACCTTGTCTGTCATTCATGAGCTTCATTGTGTTGTGTCTAGGAATGCTTCTATTTGGTATTTAACATGCCTGATGAACTTCAAAACAATTCTAAATTGAAGTATTTTTATTTGCAGTACAGCAATGTGCCTTCACCAAGTACGATAAGCATGTTGATAGTTGAATGTTTTTGTCCGGTAGCACTTATAGACTACACAACGTAGGCTATTTTGGAAGACCTGGACTCAGGATTTGATTAAGCTCATACGACGGTATACGATGAATGCACTCTATGTTTTTCAAAAACAATGCTCCAATAATCCTTACATATGTCCTGGGCGAACAGTCGCTTACAGAATCTCTAACTTGTGTTTTCCCGAATGGAAAGTAAGAAAGAACGTGTAAATATCACCTGGATATGATGTGAACACAGAAAATGGATGCAATTTTGATTACTAACTGATGCAGAGATAAGCAACCAAACAGTATTCTTCACACTTGTATTCATGATTTTAAAACGTAAGAATCAGACCTAGGTTTGCATACTCACCTCTCAATGGTTTAACCACCAAGTTAAAAATGCGAGAAAACGTTTTTGCTCTACCAGTTAAAAACCTGGTAATATGGAAAATCCTAAATGAAAACCTTTGACGCAGCCTAATAATAAACAAAGATTCCTGAGAAGGAACAGCGTGACATTCGAAGTAAGGGGAAAATATTTATGGAATACTGGATTCAACACATCAGTGACTGCAGAACACAAGGGTTCCTTATTGAAGAAATGACACATACTTCAGTAGCCTATAAAAATGGTTAGATGCAGTTGTAGTCTAATATCTATTCGCAAATATCCCCTATTAGTAACACAAGGAACTCTACAGCAGAAATCATTCGTTTTGATAAGATAGACAAAAGGTAAAACTTTTCTGTTTGATCTGTCTGATGTTGATTTCATTTTTCCTTTACGCACAGCAACAAACTCTCTGGCACAATCTAAAATCTGTCTTGACAATGTGTCGTACCGCAACTCTTCGAACCTTGAAGTTGACATTAAATAAAGTTCTTGTATTTTTATCCTACCTAGTAGTTTCAACTCTGTTCGTAGCTATGCAGAAGTTGATGTGCCGATGCTCTCAAGCGCAACTCAGATCGAACAAATAGTTGTTCTGAACAACGCCTTGATGATTCGACATCGTTAATAAGTAACTTTGACATATTGGCACTGAGTACGTGGACCTCCTTCACTAAGGAAGTAAAGTTTGCGTTAGTGGTATGTGATTGACA
>JGI24158J21664_10011990_pt1 | contig 11504 bp, 8 predicted proteins | sample Ectturendosymbi3_FD_21664 | JGI IMG/M metagenome (IMG submission 21664)
GCCTGGCAGTGTGGCATCATTATGACGCCAGATAAACTAGGAAATGCCAAAAAAGCACCACGTATTTCGCATCTTATGTCTGGCGTTGACTCTATAGCTCATGTTTGGACTGTCGCAGCCTTTAAGGGTATAAAAACTATCTCTGCAAGTTAAAGCAGAGAAAGCTTAAAAAATGCGAGCTAAAATCTTCAAGGTCAGCTGCAATGCGTGGCAGATTTTGCCTTTTTCACACGTCCACTTCCGGTGTTATTGCACTTCGGTTCTCGTTCACCCTTCAAGAGTCCCCCTGCGTCAAAGCCCTCGCCACTCACCGTTCTCGCTGGCACCGGTGCATCCGTTAACAACATGCATAGTCGGCTTGGCGGTGAGCATCGCGTGCAAGCAATGCAGGAGGAGCTCGCGGAACCTCAGCCAAGACTTTTCCTCGGTGAAACTTCGGAAAATTTCGGAAGACTTCAGCTGCCTGCATGAAAAAGAGAGGCCCGGTTCGGAGTATACGAGCGACGATACGAATTTCCAAGTTTGAATGAGCATACTTTTTTCTCGGGGATAAGGAGGGGAGAGCGGACAACTGCCCAAATACAAGGTTGTAATTCTAAAAAATTAACTTGCAGGACAAAACTTTTATTTTGCTGCGTTTTTTAAAATTATAACTGAGAAGTAGTATCTGTCCGAACCTACTTTGCAAGCACAAAATTTCCCCTAAGTTGTGGGCGTATTCATGACACGAGGTCAGCAGCGGTGAAAGTGAGCCCAGCTCAACCCCGCGGTCAAACGGATACTGCAACTGCGCTTTAGCGTTGAAGTTCCAAAACCACGGACTCAGAACCGCACATCTTTCAGCATGCGGACAAACGCTATTTTACACCTAGATGCTTGCGCAAGGTTTACAAGCACCTGGTTGTTTTTACTGTAGGTCCGTGTTCCCTAACCAGGGGTGCTCTCTCCCACTGGGGTTGTCGGAAGCGTCCGAAAATTGATCCATTTGTTACTCTCCTATGTTTTTTTGCAATGGTTTATAGACAAAAACGCGAGGTTGTTTCAAACCTACGTATGTATCATGATGTTAATATTGCCTGCGTAAACATTAACCGCTATCTATTCTTCTTATTGACGAGCAGGGACTAGTTTCTGCTGGAATGAGGCTGGAAGTGAAAGCACGAGGTGTCAAAAAGCAGTCCTTACTTCGATTCCACGTTGACATCGGCGACGGACGAGAAATCTCTGTTGTCCGTCAACTTGTCGTAGTTGATTTTCTTCAAATCGACCATTGACAACAGATTCGAAACCGGCTGGTCACTGCAAAGCGACGACCAGAAGCAGCAGTGAACAGTGCGCATGAAATCGCCAACAAGTCTCGGTCATTTGTAGCAAACTCCGTTACAAAGCCTTTCCCTACATCAGTGACGAGGTTACGGGGTTAAAAAATCGGTCACTGTTATTCCGAAACCTGTCTAACATACGCGGCAAATTCTACAAAAACAGACGCGTCTCGGGGACGGTACAAGGTTGTCGGAGCGCATTACCAACCCGAGAAACGCGACACGACGCTTTGCTCATGTGTCGCCACAGAGAGTCAGCGTGTGATAAAAGTTAAACGGGCCACCAGGACATGCAGCTGACCAAACACAAACTCGATGGTGACGTTTCCGCGCAACGTGTGGTAGATAGGAATGACGTCATTTCCAGGCAATCAAGCGCACTACTTTGCAGACGATTATTAATCATTCGACTTATCCACGACGAGGACAACGCGAGCAGTAGCACCGGCAAGCTTACATGTTTCCTTGAGTGAAAATGTCCATCAAGACGTGTTCGGTTCTGGTCAGGACGGCGTGAAACGAGTTTTGAACGGAGCGTCGGTAGCCGACAAATTCAGACACCTGCACGATGCGTTTGTGGTAGATTCGACAGGTCGGTTTGTTGGGGCATTCAGGAAGAAAAACCAAACAAGAAAAAACTTTGCAAACCATAAGCACGCAAACACAATCACTGGTTTCTAAGTTACAACAAGGATTAAGTCAGTGTCAATAAAGCCATATTCACGAACTTGGGTTTATCCTGCACTAGAGGGACAGCAGGACACCATAGCAATTAAAGCCACCTAGCACATGTGTAGACAAAGATGATGTATATTACAAAAAGGACATCATGAACACAAAAAAGGAAAAATACAGTAATATGGGAAGTCCTATTGCTTTACTCATGCATTGCATGTTCACTGCTAGCCAATCTGAGTAAAACATATTGTTGATTGCCACTAGACAGTGGACACTTGTTATAATCTTGTGGTTCCCTTTGGACTGAATAAAAGGAGAAAAAAACATAGAAGTGGGTATTAATGGACAGTGCTTTTTTAAAAGTCAGTGTTATTTCGAAGAAATTACAGCACACCCTACGTCAAAAATTTAAAAATATTTGAGGGTAGAAATAACCAAGGCTACGAATAACTTCATAGGTTCATGGTCGACAGGCCTGGATCAAGTCGCCAACACATTGATATTCTTGGTGACAACCAAAAATTTCTGCAATAAATTTGCCCAAAGATGCTACAATTACTCTCAAGACACGAATTACAGAGGCAACGGAAGTCTTCAACACTAGTGTTCAATACATGGCTGGTTTCTTAGCTTTCAATTTGCAACGTTGGTCACTATCATTTTAGTATTATCAAGCAAACAAAGATCTCGCTATGAAACTGCAATATATTTTTGCTCAAACAAGAATTCAGAAATTATTAAACGACTGCTGGGTTCACTTGCCTCTCAACAAGCAAGCATTATTTTAAAAACCATTCTGGCAACTCCGAGTGTTAAGCGGCCTATAATTTTACGTCGGCTTCGCACAGCAGCCACTCGTTTCAAATTCTCATATAAAACACGCGAACAGGGCCAGACCTCCCACTGGGCCAACTAGGCAGCCGCCTAGAGCGCACCATTCAGGGGGGCGCAGAATCCGCTTTTTTTCTTGGTTTCCATGTCCCGATTATTTGAAAAAAATTCTTGTACTGCATTATTTCGTCAAAGCGGTAACCGCAGTAGTCTACGAGAAATATTACTACAACCTCTAGTGCAAGTCTTAGTGTGAAATGGGGGCGTAAATACTGAAGCTTGTCCCGGGCCCGGAACTGTCTCAGGCTGACCCACCACGCGAATATAACAAATGGACCGCGTAACAAATGAGGGGGAGGTTCTAAAAATACTTCAACATGCACATTGCACAGCCGACAGAATTTCCAGCGGAATGAGTCTCGTATCCCCTTTACCCGTTTGTTCCCCCCAAGCACACGTCAACCATCCGGAGCAAACTCGTTCTACTGAAATGCATCGCCGGTTGTTTCCTTTCGTTAGGAGCCGTCGAAGGGTCAGATGAGGACAGCACTCGCGCGCTTACCTTGTAGAAAGTTCCGTTGCGGAAGCACGATATGAGGCATTCCAGCGATTCCTTGTTATTCGACAAATAAAAGGCCCGCGCGGCCTGGAATACTTGCGAGGCGAGGTGGAAGTGGCCGAGGGAGGTCACGTGACGACATACCAGGTATCTGAACGGGACAGAAGCTCGCTTAGCGTCTTGAAATTGGCGAATGTCGCAAAAAGACTACAAGATTTTACGTTCAGCATTAGCTTTTTGAGTTGAAAGCTGACTAACGCGCACGCTGGACGTCATAAATTACGTGACGAAACCACTGACGCTTTTCCGCGCCGGACTCGTCATCACACAGGATAACCGAGACAATCGTGCGTGCGAGTGAAACTAAACTCACCCAAGGGTGTCTTGCTGCATGTGTTTGATCTCCATGGACTCGTAAAGGTCGGCGCACGGACTGAAGACGCCCAACTTGCAGTAGATGCGAATGAGCAGCAGCTTGATCTCGTAGTTGTACAAGCTCGACTTCATGCCTTGCTCCAGAACCACCAGGCATCGCCATAGCAACGCTTGATCGCCTGGAAAACAAAGAACGCCGCAGGCAGCATGCTAATCAGTAGAACGAGGGTGAACCTCGATGTTGACCCCAGCTCAGGCTGGCAAAGCGCGCACGCGTGTGGAAGCCAGAGGTCAACGCTACAAAAAAAAGGGTAAAATCTCTTAAGCACGAATTTGAACAAAGATGCCCGCTGTTTCATGGACGAAGAGTTAACTGTTCCCGGATAACTACACGAAGAGAAACTCAAAACGAAGATCTCTCCGAAAAGTGGCAAAATGTAGCCTTCCCAAGGGAGGTGGTTCCAGTGATAAGCGGCCAAAAATCTGGGGGGGGGCTACAACGTTTTTCCAGAAAAATATGTTAATGCCGAAAGAGAAGTTTTGCAAAAAATTTTACAAATTAACTTCTCTAAGTAAGTAACAAAAAGACATCCAATGCAATTTTCACCCTATTAATACCAATAAGAGTAAAATTGGTAAACAGTTTTTTATATAAAAGATTATAGTTTCGAGACAAATAATTTTTTATCATGTTTGAAATGATTTTGTCCGATAGCAAAGTAGTAAGGGGGCTGCAACCCTCCCTGTCCACCTGCTTCCTACAATCATGGTTCCAGAAGTTGAATCTATCTGCGTTGCACCCCCGGTTGCATAGAAAGAGAAGAGTTGGGCACCGCGCAATTATTCGTGAGAAGAAAAAAAAGGCAAAGCAAATTCAAACGCATTGTTTAAACCAGGGGTGGGCAAACATTTTCTACGGAGGGCCACATTGAACACTTCATTGCTAATGGGGGCCGCATATATTGCATTAATTTTACCGGGAGAAAAATTACACATTACTACCGGGGTCGTATATATATATATTACACAATCATAACTTTCGGTTGAGTAAAAATGCGGTTTCCACTGAAACATGTGGAATGAAATCGAGAATTCGAATCTAGTCGATAAAACTACTTTAACATATATTCGAAATATGTACTATCTATGTCAGGGGTATACAACCTTTTGCTATTGCCGTCCGCATTCTTTAATTTATACGAAGTACGGCCGCCAATGAGTTGGAGTTATATTTATGAGATACTTCCCAGTGCCAACCAACATAGAACACATTCAGACAAATTGCGTATTCATTCTAACCCTTTGTGACATCATCATCCAGATTGTTAAGCATCGTGTGGACTGATTTTCTTGCCTTGCGTTTGTTTTGCTTCAATATACGCCAACACGGCCGCCAAATCTTGTATTTCGAATTACATGTGGACTGCCGCAAGTTTCATTATCGAAGGTTGTGCACCGTTGATCTACGTACATGTGTGGCTACCCCAAAACGCCCTCTCGGACCGTAGTCTGACCACCCCTGGTTTGAACGAATAAAATGAATAAAACCTGCTTATTCAGACGAGTGCAGCAATGACTTATAATACCTGAATCTTCGTATAAGTCGATCAGCAGGCGAATGGCATTGGTGCAGTAGAGGTCAACCACACACGTGTCAGTGTCCGGGCTATCATCACCTGCGGAAAGAAAGACTTACGCATGTGGGACGATATTGCGGTCTTCCTGGGACCATTTTTAGGCCCGACTTCGTTGCGGTCGAGCGATCGATGATCGGCAAATAAGTAATTCTTTACGATAAAAATTACATCTCACTGCGAAGATTTGCAAACGATTCAGAATGCGAATGACGACGTCCCAGAACGGGCTGGGAACCTATTTACCATCACGGGCCGCATAAATTGTGGATTATAGCTGGCGGGCCGCAAATANCAATTGATTTTATCTTAAACTTCTACCTTTATCTTACGAGGGATAGAGGCTTCTTATTACATACCAAGTACCTGCTTGGCATGGAGCTTAGTTTTGACGCGATTTTGTACATTAAATTGGGTAACGAAAATTCTGATGCGGGCCTTATCAAATGTTCACGCGGGCCGCAGGTTCCCCACCCCTGTCCTGGAACGATAATTAAGGAAAAAAGGTTAACCAAGGTTCAGAGCATATCACGCAGGTCTTGCAGAACATTGTGCATCAGGCTCGGACAGAACGCGGTTGAAGTTATGAAAGGTTCGAAGGAGGAAGTAACGCGATTCTTACAGAAGCACAGTCCGTCGGTGTGCCGGGTGAGCAAGTGGTCGATGCGCGTCAGCTTCTTGTCCCGTGACAGCTGCTCGTGTCTGCCCAGAAACCTGTATGACAAGGAAGAGTGGCTGGAATTACATTCGGCTTTTAAAGGGCTGTTATGTGGTCTGGCGCGATGCGAACTAAGGGCGAGGTCGTTCAAAACATCTTTTCTTTAACAGCAAAAGCGCGACTGAAAGCGACCAGCCGCGAAAACAAACAAAAAGACGCGCCCCAGTGCAACGGTAACAGAAATAAAACTAACAAAATCTCTTGTTATGCGTGCGTCTGAAGTTGGAGAGCAATTTGTTTTAATGACAAGCGTATCGCAACCCAAAGGTTGGCTGCTCGAGAATGACCGGAGAGTGCGGAGAATGCACATTTCAGAAACTGGAGAACATGTGCGAAGATGCGATGCTGAAAAGATTTTGCGGAGAATCTTACGATCGAAGATCGAAGCTGCTATTGGAATTTTACTTTGAACTTGCCACGAAAATCAGCTTATTGTTTCATTATGAAGTTTTTTGCTAAGGAAACGACAAAAAAACACGAGTTTTGCACAAAAAATAAAACCAGTCAGTGGGGCGAAGAGCTACTAGAACAGAAAGCATCCATACCGCGTCGCTTCCACCGTAAAAATGTGCCGATGAAATTCTTTTTGCTTTCGGGAAATAATTTCCGGCTTTAGTTTGGCGAGCACATCTTTTGTGACGTCAGCAAGCGTGAAAGACGCCTGCTGCTTGTACAAATCTTGCAGAAACTTGAGAAAAAAACAGGCTTTTAGTTCCGAATAGTGTATGCAGACGTCATAAAAGTGCCGTTAACGTTTCAAACGCAAAACGCAAGAATTCGCGCGCGTCGTTACCTGGTCAATCTCATGGGCGGGAAGGAGCTCGAAATAAGGCTTGAGGTCGTTCAAGCAGCAGGGTTTCGTGGAGAAATCCAGCGCGTACTCCAGCAGCAACGGGTTGGCGGACACCGGCGGTTCTTCGATGTCTGTATAATAATCAAAAGAGCTCGTTTGTGCTTGATAAAATACAACCAACTGCCGAACTCGAACAAACGGTGGAAGTTTTTTCTGTATGAATTCGATGATCGCAAAAGTAATAGAACATAACTCCGCGCTTCAAAGCTCTTAATGGATGGAAAACTGTCAGAAAAAAACTGGCGATGGTTGTGAAAGTAATATTTGGCGGTGATTATATTGCTTGTGCAATGTCAACAACCCCTGTAGCATGACAGGTCCATGAGTGGGACGTCTCATTTCACAATTCATGTGATATCTTGTGCAAATCTGAAGCAAAATTCGTAGCAGGAGAAAATTAGTAGTTTCACTTTAACAAATCCCTTCTCAAATGCGTCTGTTGCATTTATTGCTAATCATATGAAATCTTTTTCAGCAATTGAAGATGAAAGATTGCAGGAGTTGCTTGAGGCATGTGTAGAGATGGAAGATGTGGCAGGGTTGAAAAAAGGTGTATGCAAAATAAAGCTATGAAGTATTAAAACCACTAAGCCACGTGTGCCATTGGTAGGTGGTGACTAGGAAAATGCACTACTCATCTATGAATTTTGTCAATGGTTATTGCATGATGTTCAGTGGCGAGGCGTTCATTGTGATGATACATCGATGCTTCATTTGTTTTGATACCAATTTAATTAGGCACCAAAAGTTTGTGAAAGTGTTTACAGTGAAGTAAACATAATGGTGCTCACGTTCAATTATTTCATATTATGTGGTGTTTGCTTGATTTATATTTATGCGGAGTCAAACAGGAATCGGATTGCTTGTGTCATGCTATTACAGGAGCCATAGCGGATTCGGATTGAAAATTTGCAAAACAGGATTAGATCCGGGCACAAAAAAATTAGTCCGCACACGTCTGGACTATGTTGTCGTAAATGGAATGAGAACAGCTGGTACAGTTTCACAAGGTCTTGGAAACATAACCGCAGCCGAGCACCTGTACTCTTCTAAAGTTTTACTTTCACATTGCATTTCAAGAACACGATTTGAACACATTCTTATAACATTTTCTTTCAGTTCTCCATCATCTGACGTTTTATTCAAATTGAAGGAATATGGATTCATGATTCATTCTTCAGAAGTTTCCATTTCCATACGTCAAAATATCTATAAATGACGTCAACGACACTTCCAAATGAGCCACAATTTCTTCACAAACACTAGGAACCAAACTCGAAGATTAATTGTCATCCACTCTTTCTTCACGTGATGGAAAATTAGAATTATTCGCTCTTTTCACTCGCCGACACGGCAGAGACAACTTATCTTGAAACATTGAATTGATATGAAATTAGGTTTTCATATCAATTGAAATTAGGTTTTCATATCAATTCAATGTTTATACTTTTGGCTTGAAGTGATGAACTCAGATCGTTCATACAAGTGAAAAGTCACTTAAATGCGCTAAGATTTGGTTGAATTCTTGCGATTCCAACTCTTCAAGCAGATCACAGTGACGTTCCTCTAGAGTCTAGGAAGACTTTGATTTGTTCTCGCAGTTTGAAGAAGCGGGTTAAAACTCTCCCGCGTGAGAGCCAGCGGTGGTTGTTTTCAGTTTTTCACAGAAAAGTTGTCCTTTATGATACCATCATGGACAATTGATTACCTGACCGGTGCAATAAGTTGACTGCAATTCGAAGTATGCGTAGTCTCGTCCAACTGAAGGGAGATTGGCAAGGTACTAGCCTTCATATGTGAGATAACCTTTTCCAAAATATCTGTACTCAATTCAGCAATTCGGGTTTGAATAGCATTACTTGATAGCGGCAACAATTAAGCTTCTTTTTTGCTTCATTTCTGAGAATAGTTGTAGCCATTTCTATAAGTTATTTTGCAATAGTATGGGGATTTTTAGAACTTGCTACTTTAAATGCCACTTGGCATGAAGCTATCAGTAGTGGTTTGCCAACAGACAAAACCTAATTTTGGAAGGGTTGCTTGAGAATTATAACGGGCTCTTCTAGCTCGCAAAGATTTTTCATCATGGCCCACAACATTGGCCTTGCCATGTCGAAGTGTTCATGCAGCTTAGATGTTTTCAAATTTGCGTTGGGAATATTGTTTCACACAGCATGAACTGAGGCTTTTGCAAATCCTCAGTTTTCCGATGCGAGTGAAACCAAAACGAACGTAGTCATCATTCCCTTTTCTTTTCTTCGACATGATGAAGGATGATGATGATTAACCAGAAAAGCTTCTATTATTATCTCCACCCACAATTACATAGAGCAGACCTTCACGTCTCTTGAAATTAACAAAACACTTTCACAAGAACAACAATTCACTCCAATTTGAAACAACAATTCACTCCAATTTGAAAGGCAAGGCACACAACTCCTTTCCTCTACGATCGATTCACCTCAGAACTATTTACTTAGAATGATGTAATGCGGGATCCACTCGTATACATGCTACGCTCAGACTATACAGGAGTTTATCAGAAAAGTAATTATCACATCACATAACACAACGGCCTTATCTACTTAGTTTGCACTACTGCAAGTTCGTAAATAAAGTAGATTGACACATACTGTAGGTTTGAACGAACCTTGCGTTTTTGTCTATAAACCATTGCAAAAGAAAACAAAAAGCCGCAGGGGAGAAATAAAGAGATCAATTCCTGTCATTAAGACCGACGCTTCTCCCACGCCCTGAAATGATGCCTCGCTTCACGACGGGGTGCGAGCACCCCTGGTTGGGATGGGAACAACTGTACTGGACAATTATCTTCGAAAAAGCAGAAAAATCTAGTGAACACCAAAAACACTTTAGTGCAGAGGTTCCCGAATGGTACGTTTCAGATCGTAAGAGCGCCGCAAGCTCGCACCCAGCTTCCCTGCCAAGATCTTAGGATTAAAAAAAAGCTGCTCAAACCCAATTGATGTGCGTGTGATCGAGTCTACAAGCGTTGTGGGCTGCGATGTAAAATAGCGAACTACTGCTTTGGTGTGATTCCAAATACTGTAGCTACAGCATTTACTACAACGAACTTGTAAACAATTTGCAATAATATGGAAATTCCTAAGATCCACCCATGATTTTCGCAGAATTCCAGATGTTTTGCTTGACAATCTGTTCTACTTGTCAACAACCTACGTCCGATTTTCAAACCCCCGCAGTTTTTGGGGAACAGTTAAGCTGTTGTTTCGAACCCACGAGATCCGCGGCTATCCCGTAATCTTTTTCCAACAAAGAATATCACTTTCAGAAGAAAAAAAATATTTCACGTCCAAGAGAATGAAAAATTTGTCACAAATGAACAGAGCACGACTGTAAAAGTGGAGTCTCCCACCTTGACCGGCCTTTCTCCTTTCTCTCAATCTTTTTAACATCTCTAATCTCATTAAAAAGGGCCCGCGACGTTTCCATTGCAGCAAGTCGTTCTCAACCTTGACCAGTTCGCCGATGAACGCGTACGCTTGCTCGAGCTTGTAATCGGTTTCGACCGAAATTCTGCGCAAGAAATGTTTGACGGAAGACAGTGAGCTATGTAATAGGACAATGGTCCACCCATGATTTTCGCAGAATACACCAAATTTTAACAAATATGAGGTATATAAAACACCAAATTTTAACCAGTATGAGCTACATAAAACGCCAAGTTTGAACAAATATAAGCTACATAAAACACCAAATTTCAATAAATATGTGACTTATGGCAACTTCACGCGGCTCGGACACCAGCAACATCAATAACTGCTCATCACACATTAGAGAAACCAGGAACGACTGAACCAAATATTTGAAGCTTCTGTGAGCAAAGGCACTCGCGCATGCCACCGCTATCATCGCAAATGTGCAAAGGTCCGACGAAAACCGAACCGGCGTTCTTGAACAAGCAAAATAAAATGCAGATGGCTTGAAGTGAGAGAACGCAAATCATGAGATAACATCGTTTGCTTTTCCAAAGACGCCACGAACACCGCCTGCGGTCATCACGCTCGAGCCACATTTCCGTTCAGTCACAGTACGTGACCGCACGCAGGGGCAGGCTGCAACTATACAGCAATGTATCTGTGCTCTCTGGTGAGGGAAGCACGCGCGTACCTGGTTTCCAAATCGTCGTTCTCTTGTATAGGGGGTGTCCATTTCTTGTCGAGAAGGTGGAAGAAAGAATCCAAGTAACCGATCGCGTAATTCCACACATCCGGGCTGCACAACAACACGTTGATCTTAGACTCGGGCAACTTTCTGGGCCTAATTCATAGCCGTTGATCAGTGCTAAGCATATGCTTCCTAAAATTCAAATAGCTTGACAAGTGAGGAAGCCATAAATGATTAAAAAATGATATGTCACGTTTTTTAAATGTAGCGCACACCTTTCAATTGCAAATATAGTACGATTTTAGACACAGGCTCTGATTCGATTTCCTGTCGAGTACTCAGGCCAGAATATTCAGCAATGCACGTTCCTGGTTTCGGGAAAAAAAAA
>JGI24158J21664_10011991_pt1 | contig 11504 bp, 6 predicted proteins | sample Ectturendosymbi3_FD_21664 | JGI IMG/M metagenome (IMG submission 21664)
GGGTCGTTACGTAACAGTGGGTTGGCGGCGGGGGGGGGGATCGTGTGCTGCTACGCGTCGTTAAACTGTTTCAAGCAATATTGTCGCTACTGGGGAGGAGGACATCACTGCTGGTGGAATACTTTTAAGTGACCCTTTTTTCCGTTCTCGAAGCCGTACAGCGGCGATATCTTGGAAGTTGCACTCGTGGCTGTAAATTAAGAAGTCACACTGTTGCGATCGGAAATCCCGAGCGGCATGTGCGCAAAGCTTCGCACCGTGACAGCAAGCAACAATAGAGATCACCCGACGAGATCACTCTATTATTGCTTGTTTGCGCCACGTATATATGGTGTTGTTCTTCGCGCACATCCCGTTCGTGGTGAATCACACATTCAACGCAACACCACCGGAGAGGTTGCAACAACACCCGATTTAAAAATTAGGAAGTCACACCCGATTAAAAAATTAAGAAGTCACACCCGATTCAAAAATTAAGAAGTCACACCCGATTCAAAAATTAGGAAGTCACACCCGATTTCTTTAACCAGTGTTGCAACTACACGGCCGGTTCTATTCGACCTCCCTTTCCCTTACTTCATGAAACAAAGTGATCACCAACTGATATTATCACTGACGACATCTCAGTTGACTTCTCCCTGTTGCTGACTTGTACATGTTTTTCTCTCGCGTTTTTCTACTAAAAAACAAAATTCGATAATAACGCAAACCTTAATTGAATTCCTTAATGTATCGCCCCAGTTAAGAGTGACAGCTTGCATCATATTCTGTTTTGATGAACTAAGGCCAGTGCAAGCCATATCGAACAGCAGCCCAAAATGGGACCTGCACCTTTGCCCGATTCAAAACTATTCATTAATATATTTTTTTCAATGTCAGAAACGGATCATCGTAATTTAGAAACGGATCGTCGATATGCCGAAACGCATCATCGTCATTCAGAAACGGATCGTCGAAATGCCGAAACGGATCGTCGTCACGTAGAAATCGATTGTCGTAATTTAGAAGCGGATCGTCGATATGCTGAAACGGATCGTCGTAATTTAGAAGCGGATCGTCAATATGCCGAAACGGATCGTTGTACTTTCGAACCGAATCGCCGACCTTTCGGCGGGGAACGCCGAGCCGACGTAAGCTATGTGTGACGTAAGCTGTGGGCATTGGCTGCATGTCAATTGTTGGTTCCTGCGAAATCGAAACGAAGTACTTCCGCATGATGTGAAATTATGTCGCCTAAATTACTGGTCTAATGAAAAAAATTGTGAGGTTATGTAGGAATTCGAAATGCCTGCAAGTCGATCGATGTTTGCATCGATACAATGCTGGAAAAACCAACAATTTTGAAAGAAATTAAAAAAAGGATCAGCATCACGATATCATTTTTGGAAAACGTGTTTTATCCGTCGTTTTTTTATTTTACAAATTCTAAGTTTCATTCTCTCGATGTAAAATCTTTTTAGAAAAAATTTATGAAGGTTTGCACATTTCATACGAAGGTTTGAGGCTAATACTCAAATTTTCATCGCACTGATGATGGTAACAACGTTCACCGAAACGTTTACGAAAATACCTCCTGCTTCCTTTGCTTTCAACATTTATTTTATCACAGCGAAAGCTCTATCAAAATTTTCTGAGATTTTGAAAAACTGCCAACGTTTGCTGTAAGATAAAGAAAGCAACGACTAAATTCAGCTGCAAGCAGTCCATAAGGTCATCTAACGGTCGTAGAAAATATTGCAGCCAGACATAATATGAAGGCCTCAAATTTGTCGTAACCAATCAGGGAAAAGCTGTCGCAAAAAAGAGCTGACAAGGAAAAAGCTGACAAGAGCCGAAAGCACGTAACATCTGTAGTTTTCTAGTATCAGGACGAGGGCGTCCATTATATTTTGCTACTTAATTGTCACAATTAACAGAGCAATGCGTTTTTGTATTTGCCATATAATCTTAACAGTAACTGTTGAATTGTAGTTTTTTTTCAGCTCAAACGAGACAACTGCTGTGGTCGAAGTGCGCTTTGTACGTGCGCGCCAAAACTCTGGCTGTCTGCGTCAAAACTTTGGCCTTTTCAAAAGTAAAGCAGCTGGCAGGCTCCAATGCTTGGTAACCCCTAGCCTGTTGATTGGTTGCGTTCGATTTTCTGACTCCGCAGTCTGTTGTTGTTGTAGTCAATGGCGAAAAATTAACACCCGTCGATCTTTGCTATACTCAGGGCTACCATCGATCTAGAACCAAAAATAAGAACGGCTGAGGAAAATTTGATTTTATTACCTAAAAAGAAAACAATTGTTTCTGTTTGCACGACTCACGTCAGATCATATCTTTGCCTATTTATCTCCAGAAACCATTTGCTTCAGCAACGTGTTATTCTCGACTTCCTTCTTGTAATCGCCATGGAAACGTATTTTTCACTTGCTTATTTCTTGAATCAATTAAACGCTAAACCTTCGCTGCAAAACCAGCTTTTCTAAGAATCCTAACCAGAGTGGACAGCTTACAGTGCTTGCAATGCCTGATAGCGCGCTGTGCTGCAAGATTATACCACTTTTATGATATCAAAAAAATTGATTACAAAATGCATTACGATGAGGTGGAAATGGTCTGTATGTCTCTCAAATATTTTTTATTTAAAATTCTTATGCTACAGAAAATAAGAAAAAATAAGGATGTGCAAGTCACAAACAACGACATTTCTTAGAACTTCTAAGACGTAATACTGCATAATAAGGATAAATCTTAGAAATTAGGACGGTAAGGTAGCCCTGGCTATACTGACACACTGTTTATTTCGGTCATACTCGTAGACCGAATTGTTTTAATGACTGAAAAATACTCAAGTCAAATCAGTCATAATGCCTATTTCAGTCGTACTGAAATGTCCAAAAACGAAAAGTTTTAAAACTATTTCGGAGAAATGTCTCAGCGAAAAAGAAAAAAACAGCAGTGCTGCCGCGTTCTACTTCAATTGCACCAACGTCACGTTTTTTTTCGCAGCGCTTTGGTCGATTGCCGGCTCCAGTTGGAGGGGGAGGGGGACCGACGCGAAGCTCGACGAACCCTGACGTGGACGTTCATCGAGACCGTTCATATGAAAAAAATGTTCGTCGTGATCGTTCATATGAAAAAGATGTTCATCGAGACCGTTCATATGAAAAAGATGTTCGTCGTGATCGTTCATATGAAAAAGATGTTCATCGAGACCGTTTATATGAAAAAGATATTCATCGAGACCGTTCATATGAAAAAAATGTTCGTTGTGATCGTTCATATGAAGAAGACACACATCACGATCGTCTTCGTGCAAAAGACGTTCGCTATGATCATCCTCGTGATCCTGAGCTTCATCGTGATCGCCGTGACGACAGCGAAAACCACCGCCACCCTTTTTCGACCGAGAAAAGCCATCACCGCGATGATGCGCATCACGGTCGTGAGCAAGTTCATCGCGAACGCGATCGGTATCGCGATTCGCGCCTCTCCGACAATCGTGACGCGTCGTCGCCTTCATCCTCGCTGGGGAAGGGAACGGGGGGTGAACCGCAAAGGGAGGACCTCGCCGAGCAGCGCAGCGCCATGGAGGAGAAGATCTTCGAGTCGCTTTGCAAAGGATCGCTGGCGCCGATCGCTCACGCGTTCTCGAAGAACCCGACCTTGCAAGCCGCCCTGAAGCTGTGGGAGGGAAAGCAACAGCGGGCCGCAGTGAAAGGGGCCTCGCTCAGATTGGACAAATCGGCCAAACCTGCCCCGGAACGGGCTTGTTCGGATCACTCGATCGGCGTCAACCGCGAAAGTTACAGAAATCTTAATCGAAGCGAGCAGCCATCGACTGGCTCCTCGCAATCGCGCGGCGATCACAATCCTGTACGTGTGAGCGACGAGCGAGATCTGCGTCGTGACGGAGCCTTTCGTCATGGTTACGGCAACGTCCCTACCAGCGAACAAGGCGAGCGTAACGCACACGCTGGGGAGGTGGACCAGATGCCGGCTGGTAGTGCCCCTCCACATCATTATACCACTGATATCCAGCGTTCTTGTGACGTCGATCACGTGAAGCGTGACGCAAGCGATGACGTTCCTGCTCCAAGAAACTTGCGAGCCAGAAAGCGTCATAGTGCGGTTGGCGATGACGTCGAATTTGATGTGGCCGAAGATGTTGAAGAAGGCTTTAAGGGAGCGCACGGCGACCTCACGTGGGCGCGCAAACGTTCCAGCGTCGTCAAAAAAGGTGAACCGTTGTCTGCGGTTAAATTTGAAGTGGCCACTGTCAAGAAACCAAAGCTGCTTAAACCGCCTGCGGCGCTATTTCGCCGACGTCCGAAAACCACCCGCAAAGAAACTTCTGGTCAACAAGGTGATGAGTTCGAAGACCATGAACCCCCTAGTGAAGCACCAACTGATACCTCAACGCATGGTGAAGCTCCACTGCTTCATGCCCCGGATGTTGGTCGTCACGAAATGAAATTCCCTTTGCTTGGTAACCCGGATGTTGGTTATGACAGGGCAAAAAAGCCATTGTTTCATGACCCAGATGTTGGTCGTGACAAAATGAATTTCTCATTGCATGATAACCCGGGTGTTGGCTATGACAGGGCAAAAAAAACATTCTTTCATGCCCTGGATGTTGATCGTGACAAAATGAATTTCCCATTGCATGGTAACCCGGATGTTGGTCGTGACAGGACAAAAAAGCCATTTTTTCATGATCCGGATATTGGTCGTGACAAAATGAATTTCTCTTTGCATGATAACCCGGATGTTGGCTATGACAGGGCAAAAAAGCCATTCTTTTATGCCCCGGATGTTGATCGTGAAAAAATGAATTTCTCATTGCATGATAACCCGGATGTTGGCTATGACAGGGCAAAAAAGCCATTCTTTCATGCCCCGGATGTTGATCGTGACAAAATGAATTTCCCATTGCATGATAACCCGGATGTTGGTCGTGACAGGGCAAAAAAGCCATTTTTTCATGACCCGGATATTGGTCGTGACAAAATGAATTTCCCATTGCATGATAACCCGGATGTTGGTCGTGACAGCGCAAAAAAGCCATTATTGCGTGCCCCGGTTGTTCGTCGCGACAAAATGAATTTTCCATTGCATGATAACCCGGATGTTGGTCGTGACAGAGCAAAAAAGCCATTATTGCATGCCCCGGATGTTGGTCGTGACAAAATGAAATACCTACTGCTTGAAAAACCAGATGTTGGTCGTGACAGGGCACAGATACCATTGCGTCGTGACCCGGATGTTGACCGCGATTATGACAACGCTGCTGAAGCGGGCGGCAATTCGACACAGGATTCCAACTCGGGCCACAGTGAATATGTGACGTATCGCAATGCGAGAACGCACCCCCCTCATGGCTGGATGCCACCTGCCAAACGTGGCAGGAACGAGAGAGCCTTGGCTGACGACGGTTTTCAAGACGACGATAATGACGAAGAGGGGTCGAACGTATTCGATGTCCCGCGGTCACCAACGCCGATGCTGAGAGCTCCTCGGTTTCGGCCTCGACGGGCAATTCGTGCGAGGCCTGGCCCCCGTCAAGCACTGCTGCTTTGTATGCGGCCCCGGCCCAGAGGCGCCGCCATGGCCCCACACCCTCACATCGTGACCTCCCGGTCGTATCACCCGCGAGGCGCCCGCCATGTCACTACACGGGGTTTGCCGCCGCCAGTGAACCCTCGCACCCATACGAGACCCCCTCGCCCTATCCTTCCTGCTGCTTTGTCGCGTATGGCCAGTGGCCACAAGCAGGGCCCGGCCGTCCGGGGCCTACTGCTGCGGCGCGGTGTGAGAAGACCTTTCTTGCAAAGACCCCGTTGAGAGTTCACTGTATTTTCTGCACAAACCTGTGAAGTGAAAGTTATCTGGGCCCGCGGTGCTCGGGACAAGAAGAGGCCAGACGCCGAATGGCCCGGCTGCAGGGGCCGCGACCTGTTTGGGCCGCAGCGAGCGTGCGCGGTTTTCGCTTTCTTCGCGTTTCGTTTCTTTACGCATGATTTCGTTTTTCGCAATCTTGTTGTCTTGTTCGTCGTTCATTGTGACGTGGCGTCCAGCGCTTTGTTGCGTGCAAAGGGTTCCATTGTGAGGCGCACAAAAGACAACAATGTGTGATTTGAGACGCGGGAGATGTGTTGTTCGTTTACATTCTCGCGGATACGCGTTTACTCCCAAACCGCCGCCCTTTTCATTTATTCCGGACTTATTGTTTATGCTTCGAATTATTTCTTATTGTCATGCTTCAAGAGCTGTTCAAACCGTCTGTAAAGCCAAGTCTCCGATAGCTTCGATTTTTNAAATTNGGTAAATTTTTGGGTAGGAACTTCTTGAGATGATGTCATGAGTGGGTGAAGGTCAAGAGATTTTTGAAAGGACGTCACTGGGCCCTGAGAAAAAACACACGGTGTAATTTCTTCGTTTAGCCAGGCGAAAATCTGTTTCTTTGAGTCCTTGGTTGGTTTTCTAGCGTTGTGGTTGTCAAGTAATGACCAAAAACTGGTAATCCATTAATCGCTAGGGCAGTGGTTCCCAAACTGAGCTACGCGAAGGCCTTCAAGGCGATACGCTAATGGGCCTAGTTTCTGTTTTTCTTCACAAGAAAATATATTCACAGCTAAAATATAATTTTTCCTGACGGGTTCTGTTGATAAATTCCTGAATTTTTGTGTAGCCAACTTCCCTTGTTGGTTTCTTAAAAATAGCCATTATAATTTCTCATAGTCATTTTGTTCAAGCTGCATTTGTGTCAAATTCTGGTTTTCCAAATTTTTGATCGATTGATATTTGGCAGATTGAGGTTTCCTGAAACAAAGGGGTACGTGGTGACAGTACGGGAATCCACCAATGGTACGCGATCAGAAAGATCTTGGGAAGCACTGCCCAAGAGGATGAAATAATTAATTTATTGTTAGGCCATAATTCGCAAGCAGGCGCTTTATGCTGATGACGCCCGGCTCCTTAATGGGAGGGTCGTTCCTCCATTTTGTTGCTGAACACGATCAGGTTGTGTTCGTGCGTTGCTGGCCACCTGGTGGCACCAGTACGCTCGGTGCTTTCCGCTGTTCGGGTAATTCTTTTTCTTGTCACGGGAAACCTGCGAGAAGATTCACTGTCAGCTCCCGTTTTGCGTAATTTCAGGAACGCGCAGATCGCCTTCAAGCGAACCACGGTGTGAAATAGCAGAGTTCCCGCGCGGTATTAAAAAAGTATTGAATTTCGAACGCGGTTTTGAAGACTTCGAAAAAGTATTGAATTTGGCCAAAATGTACAGTACATGAAGTATTGAAAAAGCATTGAAATTCCAAATTCAGCTATTTTTCATTGAAATTTTGCTCTTTAACGCCGATGACAGTTTTGCAAATGTTTTTTGCATTATGTTCGATGAATAAAATTTTGGAAAAATGAAGATAACCCTAATGGTGCTAATGTTCTTAAATTTAGTATTGAAAACGTTTTTTTGAAAATGTGTGGGAACCCTGCGAATGGATGGCTGTTGAAACGGGCATGAAACAGGGTTTTCCTGGTCTTGACAGAAAACTTGTATCGTTGGCTAAGCATGCAATACTCTGAGAATATTTGTTTCTGTGGTAGCAACATAAAGAAACCCATTCGTTAATTGCTTGCCATGGACGTAATGTACGTGCGTTTATAGCAGTAATATTAGACAGGTAACAAAATTTTACGAAAAGCAGGTAGTGCTCGGTGCACGACACTTTGGCAGCGGAGTCTGGGAAATCGTGTATAAGTAGCTGCACACAGACGGCTACACGATGGTTGTTCAAAGCCATACCCTTGTTTGCTGAGCAGTTGTTGGAAACAGTGAGGGGTTGTTCTTCAGGGTTCTAGGACTACTGGGACTTAGTGAATTCTCCACAGTTATCTTCATTGAAGGCATTTGAACTTCACGGGGTGCTTCTTTTTTTAATTTTGAAATCACAAATATTTATGACAAAAATTTTCTTCATCCTCTGACCACGATAAAGCACATTCAATTCAACTTCAATACTTGCGAGTGGAGAATGTCGTGTCGATGTCGTTACATCTTCAGAAACATTCTCAAGTCAGTGCAAAACACTTTTTTGTGAGCCTTCTCGTTTTTTGCACAGCATTCTATCATACACATATTGCATCATATTCTTTCCACGCCTCTCATCAAATCCGTTTTCTTTCGTTTATTTTTAAGTTCTGTACATTATTTTCCTAAGCTTTTGATTTGAGAGTTGCATGGAAGCAACAGCAATGTTACAAACACAACATTTGCTGCAGTATGATGAAGTAGCACAGTGGTTCCCAACCGTCGTGCCACGAAAACTCTACGTGCCACAACCTGATAGTGCAAAAAACTCAATTTTATAGCCCGTATGTGACGTGTAAAACGCACTGTCGTAGGTGGCGATTCTCCAAAGTAGCAGTTGCCCGGGCGACTGTTGACCGGATACAGTTCTTCAGCACATGCCCGTCATCAAACGGCGATGCAGCGCGACACCAGGCCGGCTACCAGTCATACTCGTGCACAGGGCCGCAACCGGAGAGCGGGCGATTGCCACCCAGAAATAAAAAAAAAACACGTTTAGCTGCAAGAACAAGCTCCAGACAATAGTGCAACAATAAGTTAGCATCATTTCCCTCCGAGCATTTTTCGGGATCAAAGCCGACACGATTTCTGTAGTTCTTTTTCCTGAGGAAAGTCATCTTCATCGTGTAATTTTCGGTAACATTTATCAAACCACCACACTAAGTCAGTTCCGACTTGCTTCATTGCCTTGAAGAGTTACGAACACTGCTATTTATTCGCAAGCTTGTCACTGAGAATGGAATAGGATGGGACAGAAGACTTTAAATTTGTCACATCATAAGTAACTTAACGTCATATACTGTAGCAATAAAGTTAGGTGAGGCTGAATGTCATGGCGTAATGATGCCGGACCGAGAAAATAAAGTTGCTGAATCCTTTTTAGGTGACAAATGAAGAAGTCACCCAATTGTTGGGCCCCTCTTTGTGCGATGTTTAGGGTACTTTTACCAAGGCTCCGTGGACGCTGAACGCTCGGCATGTTTCTATTAAATAAAGTACGCGGCGTACGGGAACAAATTGACGAAAAAGAATGTGTAAACAGTCTGGATGCTGATCGACATGTGCGTGTTCAAGCGAACCAACAATTGGTAAGTGCTCACACGTACAAAAGGGGAAGGTGGACCAATTAACTAATCGCCGATTTACAGCAGCCAACGGAGCTACTATAGGCACTGATTCTAATGAAATAAACTTCATGCATGTAGCAAACAAGGAATTCAAATAAGACACATGCAAAGCACAACTTCACAAATCTTCCAATACTTGTCAATCAGCAAATAAAGATGCTGTTTAGTATCTAATTTGATTACGAGTCGATTCATCCCACAAAATAATGGCAATGCAAAGTAGCAGACAGCGTCACTTGTAGACGGTGTTTTGTCGATTAATGTTGATAAAATCAGTTAAACCTGGCGCAAAGATTTGTGACAACTGGTCATCACCCAATACTTCTCTTGAAAGAACATAACCAGCTGCACTGAAATTTAGTGGATATGCGATCACAAAACTTAGAGAAAAACTTGGAACTAAACAATTTTACCCAAATGCGAACAATCCAAGACATATTGGTTCACTCTCAACTTCTTGACAGTGGTAAAATAAAATATTATTTCAGACTCGTGGTCCATATCATAGGCACAATCAAACAACGCAAGAGTACAAAGTGGTTAGCCATAAGGCATTACAGAATAGGTGTTTGCACACGACCACACTGGTAGGAGTAAAACTTTTTAACATCATCCCAACTCTAGCGTCATGCACCCATCATAATACAAGGGATCCAGTAGTGTGAGATAAAGGAAGTGATTCTAACATCAAAACTTTGAGGTCAACAGCTAACCGATAAAAAGAAAAAAGTGAAAGATAATTCAGATGGGGATGCACGTTGGCGCACAGAGGCATGCAAGCTGTTTCGATCAAGTTTCTCATGCTTTGCAACGCATATATCATGAGATCGCCAGCCAGGTAATTTTCCTAAATTTTGAACCAGCCAATTAATTTTCCTGAATTTTAAAGCATCGTACGGAAGGATTTCCGTTGCTATGCAAAAACAGTATGCCTACTGATGAAACGTGTACAATAATGGTACAGTGCAGGGCCCTTGAGAGGAAAAAATGTGCTGGTACGAGACCTGTTTTGGGACCCCTTAAACATTATTACTGATTGAGAGCTTAATAAGCTTTTCAGTACTATGACTAAAAGATTTTATGCTTTCTTCATTATTTTACATTATAACCAATCACCACTGTAATTAGTTAATTTCAAAATGTCTCAGGCTAATCTCAAAAAATGCACATAACATAAGTTGCTCTCCGAATTTCACAAATATACATCAAATTTAACATTAGTGGTAGGCTACAGCAGGGGTGGCCAACACGTCGTTAGCGATCGACCGGTCGATGGCCGAGTGTCAGTTGGTCGATCGCACCTGACTTTGCATTGAATTGACAAGATACTCAAAATGAACATTTTTCATTAAATATTTCAGAAAGTGCATAAAAAAGAAAAACGTTGCATTTTATGACATTTTGTACTTGTGACTTTATTACCGACCGGTCGATCGCGAGTTATCAAGAAATTTTCTAGTCGATCCCAGTCGAAGACAAGTTGGCCACACTTGGGCTACAGTAATTCTCACTTGCAAGCAATTTTAATAATTCTATAACCCTAATGCAGTAATAGAAGAAGAATTTATCAAAAACTGCATCTTAATCGAAATTCACAGTTACTACATGTCCAGCCGGGCAACTGGAGAGAGTTTTTTCCCAAATAAACGCCGTGTATGATAATGTTAGCTTCACCATGGAATTAGAAACCAGGGATATCTAGAAACTTTCTAGAAACTAATGGCTGCATGTCCTTCCTTGATATTTGTTGAACTTTGCGAATCTGGTATTGGTATTCGTAATTCGAACACATCGAAAGCCCATGCATACAGGTCTGTATAGCAACTGGTCCAGATTCTTTCCGTGGCATTATAAAAAAATCTTGTGAATTAGCTTTTGAAACAAGCCTACACAAGCTCTTGCAGAAGCATTCACGAAGATTCCCAACATATTAAAACTATGCTTGCATGCAATGGTTTCCCGGAAAATTTTCAGGATGGTTGTGTGCGCAGTTTTTTACACAGAATATATGCACTAACAACCCCTTTTCATGAACGCTACAGTTTGCAGAAAATATACAAATAATAGTACACTTAGTACTAGTGGTTAGTAAATAGACTGACTTTATTAAATCTATGCTGACTCCAGACAAGCCAGTCTCGGGTATGCTGTTCTGCATTAATGTTTCTGAACTTCAGTAGATTAATTGGAAATGTTTGATTTTTACCATCTTGAGGCAATGCTAAAGGAAAGTCAATATGACCTCCTGATAACAATTCTCTATGTCTGATTGAGAAGAAAATTCTGCTGCGAGGAAT
>JGI24158J21664_10011993_pt1 | contig 11504 bp, 6 predicted proteins | sample Ectturendosymbi3_FD_21664 | JGI IMG/M metagenome (IMG submission 21664)
ACATGGACATAACGTCAAATTGTGACGTCACAAACAGCGCACACCAAATACAAATGACCACCATATGACCCTGAACCAACCCCCCCCCCCGTGAAAATTTTCTGCATACGCCACTGCTCAAAGTTAACATGTGCTTATTGCCAATAATGCCACCAACTGGAGCGGTCGTTATTACTGGGATTCATGAGCGCTTATTACGAATGAAAATTCCGTAACTAGCTTCAGTAAAATGAAATTACGTATGATAAAGACCTAATATATCACGATTGCAGTATGATTGGTTTTGCGAAGCCTTTAAATTTTATTATAACTTACGTAGTGTTGACTAAAAGTTGGCAAAACAATTTTCATGAAAACTGACAGATACTCTGGTCCTCTGTTGCCAAATTCCATCCAGGCACAAACTTTGGATTCGCTTCTTCCCTAAGATGTAAGCGAAATCTTGAAAAACCTTGTCGTTGTTGGAACGGTACTCGCTTAGATTGGCGTTGGATGGAGTAAAAAAAGGTAGTAATAAATGTAAATTGAAGAAATGTAACAAACCATTAAATATTCATCTTCTGAAAACAGTTGAGCTTGTGAAGCTACTATTATTTTTGATATATGCCCAAACGCATTGCAAAAATGAACGGCAAAGCTCGATGACAGGAATTCATTAGGGCCAGCGTAAGTTTTTGTAGCAACAGCAATTCATCCAAGCGCAGATAAACGATCATGAAGAATATGATTTTTATCCACGTGTGAGACAGCTTCAGTCATTGTTTCAAATGTTAGTCTGAAAAGCACAAGAAGGACGTGTCTTGAACAGGAATGAGCATCCTGCAGCGCACCAAAGTTTTCATGCCGCCGACCGAGATTAGTCATATACTCGGGGGTGTAGTGGGGCGGGAACGCGTGGGAACGGCGTCACACTTTTTTCACACCTTTAATATGAGCTTTAATATGACCTTTAATCCTACACCTTTAATATGAGCTCGAAAGTGTTTTGAAATGGCTCGTATTTTTGGGTGCGTTCCCACACCTCTTTTGTTAGCACTACATCCCTGCATATACTCACACTATTCTGAGACGCAAAGACAGAGCATATTAGATTTTGGGGTCTTCGGTCCACCAGAGACGTCATTTCACCATTTCACTGCATTAAGCTCTTGATGATCAAAATTAAAACAGCGTTGATGTCGTTTTACCGTCGTATTTAGTTCTTGCTATGTTTGTTTATGTGACCAACACATAAGCTTTTATGTGACTAGCTTTTAACGTCTGAAAAAATAAACCAAAATGATTTCTTCGAAAGCATCCAAAAGACTAATTGTTGAAGACGATGTCACGTCTTTAGTAGACACTGGACTGAAAGTTTTTTTTCACTTGTTGAGTTACAACCATGTGTTTTACCCAGTTATATGTAGTTGAGACATTAACCTACGAGCTTAAGCTTTTGTCAAAGAAGCCGAGACCCGATCTGAACTTCTACACCAGACACTTAAAAATTTTTTGGCTAGAAGCTGATCCATGCTTCCACCATTTTAGTGCGTCAAACACAATTTGATTAACTTTTGTGTTTTCATGCGAACGGGATTAAACACGGAAACTGTCTCTGCACTTTCAGGCCCTTCGCCAGGCCCCTTCGATGACGTTTTCCAATTTTCGCGCATGAATCATAACAAGGTCATATCACTATCAACCTTCACTTTAGTTGAATTTGATATAATTTTGTAAATTTTTTCCCTGCTTGAGGATCAACCAGGGGCGATGGTGGAGCGGGAACGAGCGGGAACGGCGTTCCCACACTTTTTGCATAGAAACCTGACATGAAGATGTGCATATTTACTCAGATTTCCTGCGTATAGCTCGAGATGTTGCATAAATGAACAAATGACAAGCCATCTCTTGCGTAGCACCTCAGCATAATTGTGTAATTATTGATAATGGTGCGTTCCCACACTTCTTGTTTCGCGTTCCACACCTTTTTTACTTGAAAATGGCCAGCTTTTTGGATGCGTTCCCACTCTTCTTTTTTTAGCTCTACATCCCTGGAATCAACGTAACAAGGAGTACATTTAGCTATTGAAGTTTGCATTCACCAATCACTTTTCCAAGCAAAGGCTAAATGGTGTTTACAGCAAAATATTACATGTCTAAAGAACTACTGCAAGTTTGTAATCAAGAAGTTTGAAACGGAGATCTGCACCCTACGAAACTGAGGCCGACAATCGCCTAAACGGACATTGAAAATAGTCTCGAGATTCCATCATCGATACGAACTGTCATGAAATTTTGAAAAAAGTTTACTTCGGAAATTATTTATTAAAGCAAGAGCTGCAAAAGCAAGTTACTGATGGGCCATAAAGCATGACGTACCAGCAAGTTGGGTTTGAGAAAATTTTACTTTTGTAAAAGAATGCGACAAAAGGATGTATACTAAGTGTCGTTACAAAGGCAGGCTATTGTAGATATTTTACACAAATAGTAAAATTTTTAACATTAAATAATTTGAGACCAAAGCAAAACTACCATCTGGTTGTAACTTTTATCGACAGATGTGCTGCTTTAATCCATTTGGAAGAGAAGGAAATTGTCTAAGTATAGGTATATATCTAATTGCAGAGGTTGTTTTGCAAAGCAAACTATACGGTCACTCACATGGACTTCATCTGGGTCTCACGTGATCTCCAGACGCCATCGACTCGGATTTTTTTGCTTCATCCATGATGTACAGAATAAAACCTGCGATGTGGTCACCGCACTTAATTGATAGCTCGGCGATTTACCACTTGTGTCGTCTCCTCAATATCACGCTGCAGAATGCTTTCACTAATTAGGCAACAAAGAATAGGCATCATATACTCATTTTTTAGTGTTTTTCCTTCCTGCCAATTTTTAAAGTTACGCTTGTGTTCACGTGATAAGAGTGTCGTCAACCGTGATCAATTCAATTGGATCATTTTGTCACATTTCATTACAGGCAATGGCCCCAGTATCACTAGTTCGAAATCAGATCGAAATCCTCCAGCAAATGAATCGCATTTATCATCCAACCGCAATGATTTGACCCAAGGCTGCATTCCCGCAGAAGAAGCGTTCCGCAAACAGGTGACGTATTCTCATACAGTATTTGCTGCACTAGGCGTCTTCAATTAGAAAGTACGAGCATAAAACTTCAAAATTACTTTACTAATTTTTAGGTGTGATTAAAAGATTACATTGAGAATAATGCTGCCTATGCCGCATCAAAATTTAGCAACGAGCAATATTTTTCTTTGATTTACCTTTCAGCGTTTCTGTCAAGTCAGGGAAAAGGTGAATCAAATCTACAAACGCTTAGTTATTGAAATTTTACTTTGTAGGTGGTGCACGTCACACCAGAGCAATTTTTTGTCTCTGAAACTGCGAAGCAAGAGACTTCAAGACCAAGTGTTGCAGCATCGTCTCCCTTTCGAAGGACTTTCAGGAACCAACAAACTTTCGCTAGATGGCGCACGTCAAACACTGAAAAACCATCGACCGCCTTGCATCGCGTTCGCAAAGAAGATCTGTATGAACGTTTCTATCCGAGACGAGTAACGTTGGCTCCATTTAGCTTTTAAAGCAGTGGTTTTCAAGCTTTTTCATGCAGCGACCCATTTTGCAACCCGATTTAATTTAACGACCCCCTCCCGAAAATTTCCAGTCAGGTGTATGTAATGCAGCTGTGTTTGCACAAGACAAAATCAGAATGATTAAAAAATAACATACAAAATCACTATGCTGAGCAAGGACTCATTTGTTAAATTTCATGCACATGGCGGCATCAGTGAGAGAACCTCGTGCCGTATGCAATCACTCCACAGCACAATTCACTGAAAAAAAGAATAACGCCCAAGTTAGCTACCGCATTCAGATATCTAATAACAAACACAGCACCTCTTACGTCATAAATTTACTTGTACGTTGCCAAACGCAACAGTACTGCAATGGTCATAACCACACTCAAAAAACAATATAATGGCAGGGTTTTTTTAATGCGTTTTAGGGACCCGATTCGAGTCTCTAGAATCAGAGAAAATTGTGATCGGGTCCCTAAAATCAGAGAAAATCGGGTCCCCAGAATCAGAGAAATCGGGTCCCTACAGTACAAATCCATACCGGGTACTTAACATTTTCCTTAAATAAAACCCTGGTAATGGTCATAATCATATTTATCATTTTTGCCAGGTGCTCCTATTATTTTGGCTACGACAAAAATGGTTCCATATACGAAATATAAAATATAGAAGTAATTATGGTCGAGCTTCTACACAGGGAGGAATTCATAGGCAGAAGCAACAGACCGCATTAAATATTTCAAACTAAGCCACTTCGTCCTATCCATAGCAATAATTTTTTATGTTTATAAATAGTGCCATAAAAGGGCAGAATTGTTTCAAACGCCAGAGTTTGCTTCTTTTGAATGAAAGTCTCATTGTAAAGTCAAACAATTTTCTTGATAGTACACGAGAGTCACAGGTGCGTTAATATGTACAAAAGCTAATCAAGTTTGTAAAGTACTGGGGTTGCTTTCATACTCTGAATACGCTTCATATTCGTTGTAATGAATACGCTTCATATTCTTTGTAAGGGCAGTACATGTACAACGATATGTTACAGTGAGTTGGTTTACATGGCAGTAGAAATGGTGCAAATTTGTTCTATACATTACTATTGCTACCTGATGAAAAATAGCAGGTCTTATGTGAAAAAGACAAACTTTTTTCTTTCAATAAAAAGAGCAAAATATAATCCACTTCCAGGTATCACTACTTTACTGTTGTGGTAGCATATTTATCTGTATCGAATGAAAAAAATGAGAAGAGCATCTGTAGCGGTAGGCATGGTATCATTCTCTCATGTGACTGCTAGAAACTCTACATACAAAGTATCTGCTTTTTAGCGTTTAAGATTCAAGAAGTTACAACTGTTTTTGACTGCGGTGTCCTTTTTTCAATACTATACTGTTGGATTGTCATTAAAGAAAAACCGCAAATAAATTATTATTCGTCTTGAAAAGCCAAATCCTTTTTCATTTTTCAAGTTGCAGAACACTGCTGTATTGACATTCAAACCTGAGAGCTCATATTGTCTAACATATTTCAATTATGTGTCTCAGTTAGTTTTAAAACAAAGTAATAAAAATCTGAACACTACTGTTTGTTCGTACAAGCGTGCAAAACTCCTTTACAAGCATTTAGGACGGCAACACATAGCTATTAATCTGTGTCTTATGTGTCATGGTTGTTTGTCATTAAAAAATATACTTGAGGAAAACTAATACATCAGCTAATTTCGCAAGATAGTGTAAGAATGATAACGGCATAACTGCTAAATCAGTTAAGGAAAAAAACAAATGTATATCATTTTTCTTTGGTGGCGTTTCATTCTCAAGATTGTCTACCTAGTCCTCCACCTATGTACATGTTCGTTATCTTTGTCTTGACTGGAGAGAACCCTGGTCGGTTCATGCCATCAGCTCTTCCATCATCCAAAGCAAAATACCGAGACGAAGACGAAAAATGAGTACGGATTTGTTGACTGATGGAACTGACCTCGTGTCGTTAACTTCCCAAGATTGCGAGTTTCACTAAGAGGTTTTTTACGGTCTGTTGGAATTTCTGGTTAATTTGTATTTATTCGCTGCTTGACAAACGCAATGCAGCAGATACAATTTTGACTAAGCCAAGGCAAAGTCGAAAGGCCACATTGAAATCATAGTTTGTCTTCGCCAAACCCGAAGATGTGTGAAAACTTTAATGAGATTTTCTACGGTCTAATGCCAATTGCTTAATTTTTTAAATATGTGTATTTCATTCATACTCAAGTTGCAACTATTGAATATTTCTTAGGCTATACTTTTTGCGAAAGATAGAGCGTTTTGATTAAATTTACTTTTACACGTTTTTTCAATATCCTAGATTAAAATTAGTGAAAAGCAATGCCAAGTAATATATTCATTTCTGCACTCACGTATCGTATTTTTTTACAGAACATTTTTTATCTAAACGCACGTATCAAAGTTTGTTCCAGATTTCAATCCTATGTTTACCAAGACCGAGCAGCTACTGACTCCAATGTTGTCAAGGCTTGCATGTAACCACGCAAGAAGCAAGTCAGGAACGCCTTCAGATTTGCACAGCTTAGTATCAACGCCACTCCTGCAAAATTCAACCACCGTTCCTCACACAGTCCCAGCTAAGACAGAAGAAGCTTAATAAAAAAACGCAAAGCTGAACCACTGTTGTCGTTTCATTTTTCCTTACATTTATTGAAAGTTATACAATGCATTCCAGAAATTGAAGCTACCTTAGAAGCTACGCAGATGGAACATCTCGCTTTTCTATGAGTTTGCTAAAACAGAGTTTTTTATTTCAATTGTTTTTCAATCGTCGTATCATCAGGTGTGCTGAAAAAGTAGTAATCCTAGGTGTCGTTTACGGCAGTGACAGGCCGTGGGTGGCGATGGTGACCCTCAGCCGGGACCTCTGACACAACGCGTTGTTGGTTGTCGGATAATTACCCAAAAAAGTGTCGGGGTGTCAGAAAAGCATTGATTGGAATCCTTCCTGCCTGACTCGGTCCGGGCAAAACACACGTCAGACGGCTAATGGCCCAAACGGTGGTGTTGATATAGAAGACACGGTACAGCGGTTGGAAAAAGGCACGTGTTTTTAGCTATTTCACCGGTTGAGTGTCAATCAAGTTGCGGTCGAACGCACACAAATCGAAAATGACTTTATGGTGGCTCAGGATTGCGACAGTTGCTTATAACTGGGTCTTAAAAACTGTCAGCCACTGGCTACACTGGCATAATACATAAAATGAGCATAGAGAACATAAATATACATTTTAGAGACCCTTTCAGCGTGGGATTTCATCAGTGTAAGCTCAAACAGTTTATCTCTCTCAGTTGAAAGGGCCTGAATGAAAAAGATGCTTGATTTTACCTTGGTAAGTATGCAAAATGCTGTTTTGCTTTCAGAATAAATCAGACCCGAAAACACTTCTGTGAGTTATGAAAAAAGTCTAATTTTTCTGAAAATAAAAAAGGGCCCAGACCAATATGACACCACAAAAACAAACTTAAAATGAGACTATTTCACATTTTGATTCCAAGTACACGCAACCGATTTGATTTAAATCTAAAGCAAAACATTTTACTTCGGTAAGTTTAATGAAAAGAAAAAATAGCATATGTGATAATGCGCAACTAGGGTCAGGCTTTGACTGATTTCATAACAGCTCATTAGGCCCGCATGTCAAGGACCGGGTGTCAGGTCGCACGCTGAAACGTAGCCTGAAAAAGCCTTCAGCTGGCGAAGGATTTCAGATGCGTTCTTTTTTCGATGCCCGGCACGGTTTAGGCGGGATCTTGGCGAAACGGAAAACGTCAATCAATTTACCGCTGGCCAGAGCGCGACGCGGCGCGCTGTTTGTCTGACTTGTCCTTTCTTCATGGGAAGTGACTACGGAGCGCCGGCAAGACCGAAAGCCGAACGTGACAGCGAGGCCGGCATCGGCAGCGAGCGATCTGCCACCGGGCTCATTACCAAGTTCGATACCAAAGGAACGCAGGCAGATAATGCCCTGAGCAAACTAACGGGACGGCAGATAAAGTTACTACAATCGCCCCTGACGATGTTCGGGAACGTTAACTAAGCGCGAGACCACCGAATCACACGCAAGTTTTTCGGGTGTTGGTTTTCTTGCTTATTCGAGTAGAACATGTCATCGAAAATCAAGAGCTGCTCACTTGGCTCCGAAACAACTGTTCAGAAAATTATGCATGTTGGAAGCAGCCGCGATGTTACTTATAAAAAAAAAGAACTCTGTCAGAAGTATGAGAAAATTCTGTCAGAGTTTTATTAGAAATGCTGAAGAGATTATTCCTCAGTGACCCTGTCTTTCAAAAATTGTTTGAGAGGTATTACTTAAGATTTAGAATCATCTCCTAATTGTTTACTCCACTTGACTATTATTTTAACGATTTTTCAAGAACGTTTCATTAAAATAAAATGATTTTGTTAAGTCAGAATTCAAAAGAAAAATTGAAAACCAATGTCAACAACAATTTTTGAGCACCAAAAGCTAGTTTTTACAACACTTAGCGTGAACTTACTGTTCATTTTAGGAAAATTGTCGCATCCAGTTTTGCTCTTTCTGTTTCGGTCTTGTCAGCCACTAAAACCAGATAAAGCAGAACACAAAATTCAGTTGTAAATCTTTAAAAGTAGTTGCTGGTGTTGATCTAAGTTTAGCCGTAAGTCCTTGAAAACGTTCCCCAAAAATAGAAAAATATTTGGTCGAAAACTGTGGACAAAGACATGCACGATGCGTGTCGTGACCGTGACCTCGTTTGATATTATATTCAATTAAGAAAAGTCAACAATCGTTATACGCAAGCTGGATGTCGATGGCAATTCTCTTGCACAACAATAACCGTCTCTGTGACGCAAAAAGTTCTCAGAACCAAGACGCTGTTTGATGTCACGGTCAAGCGAACCTGAGATGACTTAACCAATCAGCGCTGGCGTGCAGAATCTTGAGCAACTTTCTAATGGAGCAAAGCTGCGTCGAAAAGCGTAGCTATGATTAATAACCTGACGTGATTAACACAACAGTTGGATCAAGGTCTTGTGAAATATGCTCAAGCCTCACAGCAGCAGAGAAATCAGTATTTCTACTCAAACCAATGCAACAGCCAAACTCTACCCAACTCAAAAAAAGTTTTCGTCGTTTTATCTTGTTATGACAATTGAGTCAGTTATCAGTGAACTGACTAAAACCTGTTTTCTTAAAGAGGTTTGAATGGCATGGCTGCAAGTCTACATTGGATTAAAAATGCTTATAACACACACAAAAAGCTCCGTGATGTTATAGGTCCCACCATAGTGACTGAAGCAAAGAGAAATTTTTCACCGCTATCCACCTAAAACTACTCTCTGTAAAATTCCCAAACTTGCAAGATTAGTTTTGTTTTCTTTCATTAGTTCTTCATTGCTTCTGTGCGCGCTGCCATAAGTGATCCCTCTTAGTAGCAGTAGTCCCCCCTGATAATAATTATCTCTCGCAGTCAGTTTTTTGCAGTAGGGTAATTTTTTAACAACTTCCCTGTGCATTTCCGGTCACTGACAAGATTTACCTTTTCTCTTGTCAAATATATAAAACTTGTACAAAAGGCTTATAGTTGGAGAAAGTTTTCTGATAAAGATAAGTTGATACCACTCATAGCTAAAAGCAAACGATGTTTGGCTTATGCATAAGTTACCACAGGCTGCCTAATCAACATTTACCTCCTTCCTATAAGAAACATCTGTTGCTTGCGAATCATGTGCACTTTGCCAACCTCCCGGCTGGCGTAGAGGAATCTATTATCAAAACACCAGTGGAGTCTCACTGTGTGTGAGGTGAATCGGCAATGCGCACGAAAAGTATGTGCTGTTAAGCGCAATTGTTTGCTTTGGTTCAGCAGCGCTAGCGTTTTTTTCACACTTTGTCTGCACAAAAAGCAGGTCTCCACCACAAAAATTCGATTTGAGTCAGTTATTTTGAATCCACGGTTTGTTTGAAAACAACTTTATCTCAGAGAGGATTTTTCTTTGGGATATTCACGGAAAGCAAATCATTGTTGTAAATTATTCCAAAAATGCTGTTTTATTATCTGCTTATTTGCTGGGTAAGCACGAATGGGAAATACGAATAATTAATGTGAACTTGAATGTTCTTGGTACGAAAACTTAATAATATAGCTGAAGCACCAATTTTGTTTGCATTTTATGAAACTTTGTATTCATCAGCTTATTACCTTGCACAAACTGCTATATTCCTCTCATTCTAAAATTGGTTGACATTTCAAACTTGCTAAAGAGCTCACTCGTGTCTTCGTATTTTATAGCCAGCGCCCTGGTTGCTTCGTAGTGTGCTACCCACGGGTTAACAATCAAACAGCAAGCGAAAATATTTTCATGAAAGACCTTGAGTATTCAGTAGGTTTCGTTTGATGTTATTTAGTTTGTGCAAGATTGAAACGCAGTTTTTAAAAATATAAAAATAGTTGTGGCATGACTCATTCATTATTTGAACAAAAATCTAAAAGATCAAAAATAAGGCTGCACACTTTTCATCGGCGAAGGCGCAAGCTGTCAATTAAAAAAGATGTTGTCTAAATGGTCGTGTATTCTGAATTTTTTTCTGAGACACGGATGTCAACCGTCATGAGGCGAGAAGTGCCAGAATGCGAACAGATCTGAGGACGCACTGGGCAGATGCCACCCAGGTTGATGCGTATTTTTTATTTTATACCAAGGCAACACTTTGGTACAATTTGGCGTTGCTGCGTGTGCGCGTTGTATATACAAACACTTGTGTCGACGCGAATCTTTCTCATTGATGATACCAACAACTCTTTCTTTGGAATCATGCAATCAGTCAATTCCAGCTTTGTTGACGGATTCAGTCCTGGGCTGATATTTGCAAACAGAATTTCGAGGCAAGACAGAGAGTTTTGTAAACGAGAGCATAATGAGATGCAGTTGAACAGTTTCTGCGAGTGTTCCAAGGATGCAGCTTGCGTTGATAGCCAACGCGTTGCGCTAGACTGATTTCAGCCACTTGGCAGTCGTAAGAGCAACCGTTTCCTGGCCGAACCTGCAACCTAACACCTCACATACCTGTGCGCCGATCACCTGCGACCTTGGAGGGCACGGAAAACAAAAACAGAGGACTTGCCACTTGTGCTGTCAGGTCTGCAAACAATGGAGAAATCTGCTAGTTTAAGTTCATGCAACGGCAACGTCCCTGACGTTCCCTTCGACTATATCAAGACGTTTAAAAAATGTCTTTCTCCAGGAATATTTTAAGCTGTTGTGCAGTAAGCTGGAGTAAGAATTTTGCTTGACGTATCCAAGAGTATTTTCAAATTTTCTACCTTTTTCCGTTTAACTATGCAATATTTTCAAGCTCCAATATCCCAATTCAAGAGTTTCTTAGAGTTAGATGTAATGTCAGAACTTTCGGCCGTTAGACTTCCTACTGGACTTTTGCATGTCAAAGATTTAAAGTGACCTATTTTTCAAAGTTATACAGTCTTATTTCTGGGAGGATTTCGATTGTTAAGATAACAAACAGTGACATTATACTTCTGAAAACCGTGTTTTTCAAAGATTTCAGTGTAACTGTAATCATGCACAAATAAATATCCACGAGAATGTTTGCATTACTATTGAATTCATCATAAAGATTAGCATTAATGATTTCCTTTTTTCCTAATCTGAATACAACAGACACATTCTGTTCAAATGGTTTCACTTAAATTATTCTTATAAAGCAGTGGTTTCCAACATTTTTTGCATATGCCCCACCTAATAACCAGAGGTGAAAGTAAGCCGGAACGGCCCTGAACGCCGTTCCGGTAAAAGAATCGTTGCCGGTACGGCGTTCCGGTTAGAGTTTCAAGTACACTAATATGTAGGCTATTTGTTTTTGTTCAACTCAAGTTT
>JGI24158J21664_10011994_pt1 | contig 11504 bp, 4 predicted proteins | sample Ectturendosymbi3_FD_21664 | JGI IMG/M metagenome (IMG submission 21664)
TATTTTAAAAATGTGGCCCCCCCTTCTGGTTTTTGGCCCCTCCTTCTGGTTTTTGGCCCCCCCGCTGCTAAATTCTGGCGACCGGCCTGCTTAAGCTCAAGGTAAAGTTTACCAATTTGCGCTAAGGAAAGAAACCTTCATCGCGGCATACGCTTTGACCGGCCTCATGTTTGCTCCTTCAGTAATAATGTTTTCATAACTGAAAGATAGGATTGGTTCTGATTTCCTGCAAATTATTTTTACATTTGCATTTCATTGCGACATCTCTAAATAATCGTCGTCAATTAACTAACAATAATTTACGACCCATTCCTTTTGTTAAGCTCGTTCGAAAAAAATTAGTTGGGAACTACGAGCCTATTATGGGTATTTGCGGAAAATACTTATAATTAATTCGCACAATCTGCAAATGCTTTTCATGTTGTGAATTAAAAATAAATTTTCAGAATGTCTAGCCCCCCTGCATGAACATGAAGGCCCCCAATGAAAGACTTTCTGGCGACGGCTCTACCCAGGCCCGCAGACACGGTGGGGCATTCGGAGGCAGTTACCTCCAAATCTTTTTGTGCCCCCCAAATTTTGTTTTGCTCAGAAAAATTTGTTTTAAACATATGATGAAAACAAAAATCGTTCCCCCTAAAAATGCATTTTGCCCCCCAAACATTAAAACCTGGCTGCGGACCTGGTTCTGCCAAAATTGTTTCTGCAATTAGGGTATTTTGTTTTGAAGGCCATTCACCTCGAGATGTAGCATAACATAACGTTTTTTACAAATCACCATTAGGGGGCCCCTGTAAGCATTTTGGGAGGGGCCCAGAGTTGGGCTGATATGGCACTGGCACCAGGCCCACCAGCTTCATCGGCGCGTGCTCAACCAGCTGTATACCACAACCGTTTGTTTTCATTGTAATTCCATGTTTTGTTTCAGATTGCTGTTCTAGCTAAATAAGCTCATGTTTGAGTCTATTGCAAAGGGGTCAATTTACTCGTAATTTTCCCATATAGGTTTTGTTTGGCATCAGAACCTGTTGCAAAATACTTAGAAATTGTTGTAGTATAGCTTGGATGTGGAACTGCCATATGGTGTGTTTTGTTTGTTTTTGATGCAATTTTGTCTAATGTTACAAATTACTATGGCCACCGTCAACTGAGGGGCAAGATGAAGCATATCACATGGTGCTTGAAAAAAATTTTTAAATCTCAAAATGTTTCTTTCATGCCTATTTATGGGAAGATGCCTTTATTTTTGTCGGTTCATAGGTTTTTTTTTTGTCATGCCTTTATTTTTGTCATGCCTATTTATAGGAAGATGCCTTTATTTTTGTCGGATGCCTTTATTTTTGTCGGTTTATATTTATAGGAAGATGCCTTTATTTGTTAATTTTTAAATCTCAAAATGTTTCTTTCATGCTTTTTGGCAAAGTTTTTTTTTATTTTTGTTATTTATAGGAAGATGCCTTTATTTTTGTTGGTCATTCCCGTATTCAGTATAGTCTATAGCAGAGGCGTTGGAAAGGGGGGCAGGGGGGACCTTGCCCCCCTGGATTTTGAAATTTTCAGCAAAAAAAGGTTGTTTTCTTAGTTTTGAGCGGGAAAACTCAAATTTCACCACTTTTGGCCCCCCCTGGAAAAATTTAGGAAAATACCGCTTGTGGCCCCCTCTGGAAAAAATCCTTCCGACTCGCATGGTGTATAGTACATACAAACCGCCGAGTTTAGTGTTTCAGTTTTCGATGTTGCAATCACTTTTGATTAGTACAATTTACCTACTGCTAAGTCATCCTTTTGTCACTTATTTTGCTATGGATGGCAAAAAATTAGCTTCAGAAACACGCCTTTTCATTTTTTCATTTCAGAATGTTTTCACAGAATGTTTTACCTTTAGCTTTTTCATTTCAGAATGTTTTCAGGAACCTCTAATTTTGGTTCAATGCTTTTGGTTTATTACGTGATGACAATACATAACTATCATCACCAACAACTGCAACGAAAATATTGTAGCTGATTACTTTTTTAATCAGAAAAGATTTTCATTTATTGCCTGAGCAATTACTTGCAACCACGAGATAAACCTTAGGCAAATTAATGAAATACTTGTGATACCTCACTTTCTTCTCCCAGTTGTCCCACACGTACAGTAAGGATAGGGCTAGTGAACTAGCAGCCCACGCTTCGTTAGGGTAGCTCATGCTTGGCTGCTGAAGACCATTTATTCCATTCTTTTTCTTTCATACACGCAACATGCCTAATAATGCTCCTTAACGTAAAGACAAACACACCCTCAGGTTGGGAAATCGACTTTTGATAAATTAGAACTGCGAGGAATGTCTGGCATTACAATACAAAAGTTAGATATAATGTGGAAGAAAGTCAATGCAATAGCATTGTAATATTTTGTAGTCAAGTGAAAAAATTAAAAAATAGCTCTTTTTTAAAGTAAACCAATTGAAAGTTGGTAGTTTCAAGAATTGTCAGAATTTTCTACCACAAAGCGCTGTTATTCTCTTAATAAAATCACGTAAACAGCAATGGCAGTGTTTCATCAAGGCTCAACTAAAAGCACCGTCTTGGTGGACAGCATAAAATTTCGCCCTTCCAGTTCATATTCCAGCTAAATGAGTGTGTGTGTTGGTTCATACAATGCCTTACTGTTCTTCCCAAAAGATGCGAAATATTTTTACCTTAGAATTCTATACACATTGTAAGACAGGAGTTATAACACTCGCTAAATCTTTTTTTTATAAGAGTGGGTGGATGGGCATGCAATCTAACAGTTTTTCACAAAACTTATCCTATCGCATTGGGAGTGGAACCTACAGCTTGATCAACCTCCACATGCTACTCGATTGCTACGTGAGTGGAAATTCTCAGTATCCGGCGTAGTATAAAACGAAAGCGCGGTTTGCTGTTGAAAATCTTGTCGCCGCAACGTCGGCGCGGTCTCACTGGAATTTGTCTTCCAGATAATAATGCTTCTAACACTGCTCGGCTAAGATGCAACCTGTGGGCAGGAAAAAAATTTTCTCTTTCACCGTTGGTATAAAACTGTCCGCTGATTTACTTAGCGTTCTTTTTGTGGGACTCGCAAAACGGTTGACCTATATGGTGTTGGAACTGTGCCGCTTGTTTTTACTAATGTAGTCTTGTCTAAAACAAGATTTGTACTGGAGAAGAAACCAGCCTTTCTCTTATGAAAAAGTCAACATTTTAGTGAGTTATTTTTGAGGATCTTCTTACTAAGGTATTATCATGACAGCGCATGCTTCACCTGCTTTTAACCGGTTTGAGGAATGGCTTGCGGTCGATGATGCAGTGCTTGTTTCGACCCACAGCGATTGGGTGCCGCAAACATTAAAAAACAAATTATTGATTGGCAAAGTTTTTTTTATTGCTTCAAGTGCTTTTCGTGCTTGCGGATATGTCGCCAAACTTGCTTGTTCAACAGATTCTTCGCGTATTATCTTGCGATATATCCGTGCGGTACTATTTACGAAAACTTCACTTTTTCTATAGCAAGCAAGTCAATGAATCAAGTAACACCGTTAACGCATAGCCAAGTGGCTTCGCAAAATTTTGCGACTATTCAGAACTCCATGCTTTGATCATTAGACTGAGCAAGACAAGAATAACTGATTAAAAAACAGAATAATCTGTAGATATATGACTGGAGATTTTGTATTAGTTCTTACACTTCACACAGGTTGCTCTTTTCCAAATCGTTTGACACAATGCTAACGTGATACACGATGTCTTTTGTCACACATATCACCTTGCGATTGAAAATATCACGATTACAGTGAGTGTGAGTACTTTTGTTGTTGCCTACTATCTTTACTGCTATTATAGCAAAAAATGTCAAATCAAATTAAATGGTGCAGACGCTACTTGAAAACTTCAAGGGGTATTGCTTTCACTGATGATGCATTATGTTTTTTATCAATTAATTTTATTGCTTTCTCGCAGTGGCGATTTCCAGCCTCCAAAAAGAGCTCGGGATAATTATATTTGTAAGTTAAATTACGATATCTAAACTCTCCACTATTTGACCTGAATCTAACTGCGTAACTACCCATATTTGCACCACTTCTGAGACAAAAGTTTTCACATCGAATTGATATTCACCAGCGCCGCTTTATATTTAAGTTTCCACCACAAATTGCGAGAACATCACCTTGCGCAAGAGTTTGAAGCACAGCAGGCAATCATAGCAAAGGTATGCAATATACAGCTCAGAGATAAAACTGCAAAATGAGGCTAAGTTGAATGCACATGAGTAAGCTAAAAAGTATTCCACGCAGCTATACCTAGTTCTTCGTTAGTTCGTAATGTCCGGAATATTTCGTGCAAACGTTCAGATGCTATTTTTTGTGGTTTGCATGGCAAAGATTTTAAATGAAGTTACTGGGGATAGTCGTAAAGCAGAGGCTTGTAAGACAAAATGCAGCACCATGCATTTGGAGAAATGGGCCGGGTTTCTCAACCAGGCCCGTAACCAGCTTGGGACACCAGGGGGGAGAAGAGTTTTCTGAGGCGTGCCCAAATTTACATCGATAGCATGTACGAAAACAACGGTTATGCATACAATCTGAGTTTACACATAACTATGTCAAGCACATTTTTTCAGGGGGATCGAAAATTTTTCCAGGGGGGGAGAAGCACCCTTGCGCCCCTCTTAGTTACCAGCCTGTTCTCAGGGTCCTGACATGGGGAAGTGCTGCCCCGGAGCGAGTCGAAAAGTGCCGCCCCCCACTACCACTACCACCTCCAGGTGGTGGTAAAGACAATGAAAGACCATTTGCTATTCCTTCTATTCACCAAAGTGCCGCCCCACCGAAAAGTGCCGCCCCGGGGCATTGCCGCCCCTGCCCTCCCCCATGTCGGGGCCCTGCCTTTTCTCAACGCACAGTGCTTGATTTCGAGCTTGTAACGTTGAACGCTCGATTCTTGTAAAAAAGTCTCCAGATTCAGGAAGATTTGTGTGGCAATTTTGACTAGTGTTGTCAGATTTGTGACTTGTGTCTTAACATACCGGACATATTTTTATCCCAGTATTTAGTCAACGAGGCTGTTTATGTATTCTTGATGACATTTACCAGTGTTGGTGCAAGTTAAGACTTACCTCGCAATTAGGCATGAATTGTTTTTACAACGTGGAATTAGCTTTGACTGCAATTGGCACTTCACTAAAGGAATAAAAGGTACACTACTGCAGCAAATACTGTAATTGTTGCCTTGCATGGTGCTACTAGCAAGTCACCGTTAAAATGCAATGACAGTTTTCAAAGACTAGTAAGAATTAATTCGAATGTTACGATAGCAGGCAAATGATGATCAAAAGCTTAGAACATGAATTTATTGTACGTTTTGAAAACTTTCCTATGAGTATGTCACCTCAAAGAATACATTTCAAGGAACAAACCACCAGTTGTTATGCTCCTCGTGATCACCAAGTGCAAGTGTTCACATGCTTTAACAAATAGCATCCCCAAATTGACTCGTCTGGTAAGTAACCCAAAATGACCCTTCTCAGGTAACCGAAAAACACTAAAAACATGAGCTTCATATGTCAAAATAATCAAAGTTATTCCAAACGTTTCAGGAGCACAGACGGGTTTTTCAACAACTCAGCAATTGTGCTCAAGCTCATCTGACTGGAAAGAACAAACTTGTTTTATTTCAAAGCATATTTTTGAAAATAAACGCATTTTCCCGCACAAAATGTGGGTTGTACGCATAATAAAGAGACTAAAAGTAAAAAGGCAGGAAAAATGCAGATATTCCGTCAGTAGCCCTTGTTGGCGGTCGGTTGAAGATCCAAATTGTATTCTGCTCGAAGCTTGTGGTTGTACATGCAACAGAAGTAAATCGAGTTGAGACATGAAAATGTGTTATTTTTCAGTAGCATTTTGTACTATTTATGCGCATAGGGCAACAGCCAAAATGACAAGATTCTTTTTAAAAGTTCAGTATGAACAGCAGAGGTTGAGCATGAGTCATGCACGTCGACTCAGTTTGTCTTATCAGCAAATTCCCTGATGGCACCCTATTAGGAATCTTGCTCATGCATTAAAATCTCAAATTTGTTCTTTCCAAAATGGCATTGGAGACCTCACGCACAACTTTTGTTTTCACACGTCACGTATGGACTTCCATCTTGGAAACAATGCCTCCCTTACTAAAAAATACAAAACGTACACAGATTTCGATAGGACTGCTCGACAGAGCGCACAATAAAATCAGTTTGTTACGTGTTTTGTAAGTCTTTTCAAAATTTTGTTGAAAACTGAATTACGCATTATTGCAAAAGCTACCTTTAGCGAGGTTGAGAATAAAATGAAAAACTAAGATGGCATTTTTAACCATGCTCAGATAACCTCTGCCCAGTTTGGGCAAACGGTTCCTCTACTTAAATTAAAAATTAGTTAACTTTCACGTAGAAAGGTGATTCTTTCAGTAGCTGCATGTTTTTAGACGGTTTTCTGGCAGTCCTCTCAAAATCTGCACAAGCTTTGTAGTTTTTGATGGGGAACAAAATTTGCCCAAATTGACCCATGGTTACCTGAGGTGTAACAAAATTCCTACACAAATATCCCTCCTAAGGTAACCTTGATCAATTTGGGCAAAAGGAGTTGGTACATGTAGGTTCACTATTAAGCCACGCCAGCAACCTTTGACCGAAGTCAGCACGGGAGTAGACCACACGAGTGCAAGCCCTGACGGCGGAAATCAATTGGCGCGAATGGCTCCTGCTCAGCTCGTGGTCTTTATTGAGAAGCAGGCAGGAGAATGTATGACGCCTTCTCCGTCAAAGGAAAGAAATTGGAGCCAGAAAGAGCCTGCACCTTGTTGTGTGTGCACTTGTGGTGAAAGGGCAAAACATTTTATTGAGGACATGATGAACCTTGTGCTTCTGTTTTCTTAATTGAAGTTTCTAGAACTTTGGCTTAGCCAAAAAAGCCTTGCTCCTTGTGCGTGCACTAGTGGTAAAAGGCCAAAGCATTTTATTGAGGGCATGAACCTTGAGACCAGACAACTCTGTGGAACTTGTCCATCATCAAAACAGAACAAAACGAGTTTCACCTGCCAACTGCCAGTGCCAACGATGGGAGCACTTGCCGGCAATGATCACTTTCAAGTTTTCTGTAAGATTACACACACCCCTGGAATACCAACCCCCGGTGATTTCCATCCGGACAGGAGTGGTGGCCTCGTGGTACCTAGGTGAAAATCACCCGACGTTATGTTTAGAATGAGTTTTTTATTTCCCTGTTGATGCCTTGACATTGCAAAAATTGACAAAACTGCACTTATTTATAGTTTTCATATTTCAATTTGGGGAGGCTTGGAGCATTGTTTGGGGGGCTTAGCCCGCCATATCTCCCCTGTGGCGACGAGACTGGCCGTATGTGAGACATGAGAGTCAATAGTAGTGCCGCGATCAATCTGATTGCTCAACAATTGTCGTAAAGTATTTGCCCATTTTGGGCAAGTTTACCTTATGTGTCTGATTTTCGTAAAAAATTTGCCCATTTTCGGCAAGGTTGATTAATGTGGCTGAAAATTGCAATGAAAATAGAAGAATTTCGTGTCTCAACCTAATTTACTTTCATTGCAGATAGAACCACAAGTTTGAAATGAGGCTCTGTTTAAACCTTAAACCGACCACCAATGACGTCTATTGGCGGAATTGTTGGATTTTTCTCTACTATTTCGTTCATTTGTTAAAAGCACTTCCCACATTTTTGTTTGGAAAATTGCTTTTGTTCTTCATCACACAAAAAATTTTCCAAAATCAACACGTTGTTTTTTTCTGATCGGATGAGCTTGAGAAGACTTGCTAAGTTGTAAAAAAACCGCGCGCGCGTCTAAACCTGTCAGTTAGTCCAGTATAAGCGAATAATCAAATTCAAAATGATTTTTTGATCAAAATGATGAATAATAATAAATTCAAAATGTTTTCACCAAGAAATGTTTTACCCTAACATGTAAGTGATATCTTTTACAAAATGACATTCAAATTGCCGTCGGTGACCACAAGTTAACATGAAAACGGTACCGTGTTCTACAGTAAGATCATCGTTGCATAGAGCAGAGCTTCTCAAACTAAGATCATCGTTGCATAGAGCAGGGCTTCTCAAACTCTGTAATTTTGGTGTCGCGAAACAAATCGACTTGACAAATCAGATATAACAATTTTTGTAAACTTTACAACAAAATTAAAAGTAGGCCTGCAGTGAATCAATTCCCACTGCATTTTTAGAGGCAATATGCTGTCAGTTGTTCACTAGGATGTCTGCCTGAGCTATCAAATGATAATAATCAACCAAGCACAACAAATTATGCGTTGTTACATCGTGATTGTTTTAAACGTACTGACCAATACTGACCATATTGCATTCATTCCGACACGAAGGCATGGTTACGTTTAGAACTCTAGGTCTAGTCTAGGGAGCTAGGCTAACTGCTTTGAGAGCACAACCGAATGGTTTCAAACTAAAGTTAAAAGCTTCAAACGCAGTTTCATAAGCACTTTGGACTTTGATTCAGGAAAAGTTGGATCCACAAACCATACACAATTGAAACTTAAAGAGGCAACACACCTGCCATGCCCAGCAGGATGAGTTTGTGGAGTTGTTAAACGACAAGTGTTTGCAACTGGAATTTGCAAAACAGAACCAGGTAAAAAATTTGAATAATGTTTTCGTAAATGCTTCAAAATTGTTGTTGATACGACATTTATTCAAAAATTGAAAAATTTCCTGGAACTTTTGGCATGAAAATTATTTCATAGTGTTTTCCAAATCCGTTTTGTGTTATGTTCTTATTGGCAAATACAGAACATGTCTCGGGAATAATAATCACTTAAAACTGTAGGGCAGGGGTTGACAACCTTTTGGTAAATGTGTACCGATTTAAGGTTCTAAATTTAGTGTGCCAACTACCTCCACATATTTGTACAAGTCAAGGTCAATATACCTTCTGTGTGAATCATAACAAAATTGCTATGTAAAACTTGGAGCTTCTGCGTGCCATTGGAAATTGCTTGGCGTGCCAAGTGTGGCACGCGTGCCACAGTTTGCCGATCCCTGCTGTAGGGCATCTATACCAGGGAACGAAACGATGGCTTCACAGGAGAGTTTTTTCCTTTTATACCCCAGGCCACATATTTAAGTTTTAACTCCAAAACGTATGCACAACCCTTTAAACCGCAAAGCCACTATTGTATATTTAAGTGGCTTTAATTTTGTCCAGTCATAACTTGCCGACCGATAGAGCTAGAGAGCTGTTCAAACCTTTTAAAGATGGGGAAAGTCTTCTTGTTGAGATTTAAAAAATTGGAATGTTTTGGATTTGAGTTGTTGTGTGGGTGACGTAACCATAGTTGTGGATTTGGCCCACATTCATCGATCCCTGGGCCCCAACGCCAAGGTGCAATTTTTTGTTTATTGAAAAAACTAGATGACACTCCTCATCTTAGAGCCCTTGGTTGACTTCCTAGCATTTGTGGATTGAAAGTCATTGCCTAAAAACAACAAATTATATAATTAATATCCAGGGTTTAATTAACTTTTTAATTACTTATTTTGTGGTTTTTAGTTCATAACTTTTTAACTAAAAACACTAGAAAGCCAATCAATGGCTCTAAAGATGCGGATTTCCACCTAGTTCTTTTTTAAAACTCATAAAAAGAAACAAACGATTGTTCCTTGCGGTTGGGCTCAAGGACCGATGACGTAGGCCAATAAAAGCCTAAACGTACCTCTAATATGACGTCACCCACAAAAAACTCAAATCCAAAACTTACCAATTTTTTAGTCGAAACTAGAAGACTTTTGGAGCTTTTAGAGCGTTTGAATTGCTCTCTAGCTTAATCGTCTGGCGAGTTAGGGCATTTGGCCAAAATGGCCAAGTATGCCTTTTGTGAGATTTTATTGAAAAATCAAAAACCTGGTTTTTGAGCCATTATTTTGGTACCAGAAGCGTTAGAAAGCCGATCACACCCTCTAAAGACGCAAATTATAGCCTAGTTTCCAAAAAACTTGAGCCAAAAAATTGGCTCGTTGGGTTGGCGCCCAGGGCCCGGTGACTTCGGTCAAAATTGTGTAAACCTACCTCCATTATGGCGTCGTTCTATATAACACAAATATTTAAGATCAAAACGTCATACAGATTTTACTGATTTTTATAAAAATACTTAACTGAACCGTTCATGTTTTTAAAATGTTTTCAACCGTTTATATGCCAAAACGATTTATTTCCCGAAGTTCAAACTCTATGAGAGTATTTGGAAAATTAATTTCAATAAGGTACCGGGCGAAAATCCAATAGGATGGAAGACGCTTCAGTGAGACACGGAAGCCGGAGCCCTACGAAGTACGAATCGCGTTTCGTGGTTTCCGCCATTTTGATGTGATACCATTAAAAGTAAACGTGTTTGCACAGTGTGACAAGGGGGCTGGGAGACGCAAAATTTTGGCAAAGTCTCATTTTCGGAGAACTCATAAAGCGCAACCTCCAACAAAACTTCAGAAAAAGTAGTTTTTCAAAAAAATTACCACCTTTAATTGATTTTTACTTCTGCTGAGAGGCGCTTAAAAGTTTGCACTGTTTTCACATGTAGAGCTTTCAGATCCAATTTTTTCTTTCATAGTGGTCGTGTTTTATCTAAATTTGTGTAGAATAGTTTAAGGGAGCTAAACCTTCAAAAGCACCGCTTTGATCAATAGTTTTAAGTTTTGCAACATTCAGAGTCGCCATAAAAATCTTCAAGAGTGAGGTGCGGAAACCTGGCATGAGTTGCCCTATTTGTATATGCTAATAAAGCACCACTAGGTGTAAAAAACGTTGTTTACTTATGTTGGGTGTTACGCACTAGAGCACCTTATCAAGCAAATTAGTTGACAATTGCAAGTGCTAATTCTATCTTTGCAGTGTCAGCGAAAGTACCAAATATGGAAACCTATTCCGCAAAAACTCCTTTCATTTATCAAAGGAAGCATGAGTGGAAATGAGCTTTAGAGAAAGACTAAAAACACTTTACGACCTCTTCGGTTGCGTTATTCTTGGTACTAAGTTTTTTTAAAACCATCTGTTTATTTTGACTTAGAAAAGGCTTTCAATATTACGAAGAACAGTCTATCAAAGTAAGAAAAAACTTTTAACATGTTTTATATGCCAACAATCAATCTTTTTATAAAATGCTTGCTGTTGTTTTGCTCTCGGCACGCCTGCAGTCCAAATGATCCCAGCTTCTTTGCAGCCTCCCACTCCCCATTCATTTTATAAATCGGTCTGGTTGAAAATCGTCGCTGCAATATACAACGGTGCTAAACATTACAGCAACCGCAATAGCGCCATCCATGCGTATGCTCTTTCCAGAGGCGTACGCAGAAAATTTTCTTGGGGGGGGTTTGGTTCAGGGTCATATGGTGGTCATTTGTATTTGGTGTGCGCTGTTTGTGACGTCACAATTTGACGTCATGTTCCAAACCAACGTTTTGGCG
>JGI24158J21664_10011995_pt1 | contig 11503 bp, 9 predicted proteins | sample Ectturendosymbi3_FD_21664 | JGI IMG/M metagenome (IMG submission 21664)
GAACTGTTTAAATCGGACGATGAGGAAGATGAATTCGATAGATTTTAATTGTAGTGTAAATATGTAGTGTATATGTATAAATATTTCTCAATAAAAAATATTTTTTCAATGTACCCTGAAAGTCTACTCAGCATATAAGTCGACCCTGATATTTAAACAAAAATTTTAGGGGTCAAAAATTCGACTTATACCCCAGAAAATACGGTAATCTGTTAGTTTTTTTCTGTGTGCATCACCCAGAAAACATTAATGTGTGCATTCTTGATCAGAGCAATCTTATAGAGCAGTGGTTCTCAACCTTTCCTCTACCACGCTTCCCTTTAAGTAATTGTTTTTTGTTTCAAGCCCGTAAGTTGTGAAAACAAATGTATTTATTGGTGAATTTATTAAGCAAATTTTCCACGTTGTAGAGCGCGTAAGCGCTTTCGCCCCCCTGGAAATTTATTGGTGGCCCCCCAGTTACGAACTACTGTTGTAGAGCAATTAAACTATCTTTAATTTCGTAACATTTAATACACGGAGTGTTCTTTCTGCATGTTTGGTACGTGCTGTTTTCAAAACCTGTTAAGAATTCTGATCGAACTATGCGGAAAAGTTGTGACTATGTTCGTTTGTGTTTAGATAAGCAGTCACCAAATATCGCAATTGCCGTGTCTGGCATGGCTGATGCTGTCACTCATGCGCGATTTGTTGGTACTGATCCGGCGAACGATGAAGTCGTGCTCATGAAAATACTGCAGGTGGGAAAAATATAATCAATTTTTGGGGATTACCGGTAATCATGTACGCAAACCAAGGCTGTTACTTTGACAAGATGAAGAAGTGGGGCTGCTTGCAAATTAAAGTTTCACTGCAAACGTGTCCAGTTTCAGTCGATGCGGGCTGCTGCATTTACGAAATATCGTAATATTTCCATGTATACGCATTTGTAAAAATTTGAATGTTTTGCCTAAGTGCATCTAGCTCTCATTGTTCTTTAAAGAGAGATTACTTGCCACAACTTTGCCAACATGTTTGTACCCAAGCAGGTCACGGGATTTTAATAAACTGTCATTTTGTGTCTTTATACAGGTTCTACGAGTTCTGCTGCTTACCAGCATCGGGTCCTTGCTTACAAATGAAGCTGTTTGCGAAATAATGCAGTCCTGTTTTCGCATTTGTTTCGAAATGCGACTCAGCGGTAAGCTCCGCTTAACTACTTACATTATACTTGTGTTCCATGGAGCATAGCTGTGCCGTAATGCTACCGAAGACTTTTAGTTAAATTTTACTGTAAGTGAGCTGCACAGGAATTTTAGCCATTTGAATACAGTTATTTGTTTTTTGGAAGAATATATGTAGATGTGGTCCCAGTAAGTCACATTTACTTCTCGGCTTCACATCGCTTGCTTCACAACTGCACTTACGCGCCGACAGGGAAAATACTGCCATTCAGAGTTGGATCAATTAAATGACTTCAGTTTAATTGGAGTTGCAAACACTCTTCAGTTTTTTAATTACATTGCAATTACTCTACACAGAAAACATCAGATTACAATTATAATTTCTCTAAAACATTTACTTAACTATAAATCGTAAAATAGTATTGGAATATCTTTTGAATTTAATTCATTTTCAAAGCACTTTAATGGTTTGCGCAACCAACATGAAGTGTGGAAAGATATGGAGTTTAGGACTGTTACAAAATTTGTAACCGTCTTGTGATAAATCAGCTGCATTTTAAGGTGACGTTTCCATGTAATTATGTCATAGCAGTAAAACTAGTTTTCAAACCTCAAAACAGCGCCAGCGAAGCAGAAAAACTAATAGTAAAAGTGAGAAAAACTTACTCTGCCGGGAGCACAGCAGACGGCACGGGCACGGTCAAAGCAGACGGCCAGAGCACGGAAGACACGTACACAGTCAAAATTAAGCATAGCGTATCTGAGATACGTGCCGCTGACTTTGCAAAACTGCAGCAGGTTACTTGCCGAGCGTTTCACTGAATTTTGTTTGTGGATCTGTTCGAGTTTTGTTATATAATTAGAAGGAAAATGTAGTTGTAATTAGGTGGAAGTACTTGGCAAATTACAACTACACAAAAGGAAACAGTCTCAAATAAAATTTGCATGAAAATTTGTACATAATTATATTCAGCTCATTCCACCTCTGCTATATTTTGCACTGAGTTAAAAAAAGTTGACTTAATCTTTTCTAAGTGATATTTGTACCTGTAGAGTTGCTACGAAAGTCGGCGGAGCACACGCTTGTGGACATGGTGCAGGTTCTTTTTGGCAGACTTCCAGCGTTTAAAGAGGACATAAAGAACCCAGCGATAAGTACAATGAGAAAGGTGCGGTTTCAACTTTGCATAAGAACTTCTTAGAGCTATGGCAAAATATTGGTCACGCAACGGCGGAATACGTTGGCTTAAAAAGGAACGTCGTGTAGTCGAAATCAAGCATTGTAGAATCTCACGTCTAGATTATTATCTCCGTTTTTGTTAAAAGATGGTTCCGAGGCAAAGTTTAGTGTGTATGTGATATCTGAAATGTCTAAAATGTGATGCGCAAAGAATTTCATTGAATATTTAGCTTGATGTAAAGCAGGTTTTTGTTCTAATCGTGCCGTATTTGCATGTTTACTTAAAGTTATCTTGAGGCAATCGATGTTAATAGCTTGTACGACCAACCAGCCACATTAGTATCGGGAATCTCTCTAAGAACAGCCGTGATTCTTACTGCCAAAACTTACCTTTCTAGGTGGTGATTGCAAATAATTTTGCATGGGGAGTAAAAAACGGAAACATTTGTCTGATGGTTTTCGGTCAGTGACGCTAGGAATCGAAAATTTCAGGAAAGACAAACATACTTTTCTTGGGCAAAATCTGTAAAATTACATAAAAGCTATAAAAAGCCTAACATTTGCTTCAGATGTGGCTCTTTTTGCGAACTTGGGTGAGTGGACCACCTTGTTTCTCCACGAACTAAACTGTTCACGCCGAAAAAAGTGCGTGAGCGAGTTGCTGGTGATCCGTTGAAACTTTCTTAGTTTCTCCTGCGTCACTTAACCGCTCCAAATTTTTGTGGCTTGAACATTAGGGCCTAACGTTGTACTAATTAGACTCACTGTGGTCACATGTGAACAACGCAGGCAAATAATCTCCTCAGATCTGTAAATACCGGGATCTGAAGCCCAATCGAACTGTTAGCGACGAAGCGATCGGTCAACACGGATAAGACTTGACAGTTCTGTGGTTCTCAGTTTCAACATACAGTATGTCGTGTTTGATTGTGCAGCTGAAAATGAGGGCTGGTGGAATGAGTGACAGCAACAGTCGTTCAAAGCGCCAGCGCAGGGCGGCAAAAAACAAGAGACCCGATCCGAGGAAGCCAAGTCTTTCAACTCCCTTTCCTACGCCAACTCAGGAATCAGCACTCCAGTCTGTTCAGTACGAGAAAGTCTGATTTGTTGAGATATTTTTCTCGCTGTTTATTTCTATGATCAATCAGCGCAGAGCCACATCTGTGTTCTGAGAATAGATGACAAGATGTTCATTGCGCCATTGTCCTTGTAGGTTAGCTTGTAGGAACGTTTGTGTTTATGATGATCTTGCTGTAGGGAAGTTTCCAAACGTAGCCATCCGCTTGAACTCCTGCAATGATAGTGTCAACAGTTGGAAAGCGAAACACGCGACTTTTGTCATTTGCTTTATTGCTGTAGGATGATATTTTTGTTGTTGGTTGTTTCAGCGCTTTCGTTTTTTTCTATATCAAAATATGCAATTAATCATAGAATTAAGGGGAACCGTGTCATAAAACATCGATTTGCCTTCGTTTGACTCTTCACGCCATCATCGCAGATTGCCATGATAATCGTAAAACATTGTCAGGCAACTGAAAATAAACAACTGAAGACAGACGTCTGATGTAGCCGCGCCAATGCTGTATCAACACAGAGTTTTTTTTGTTTTCAGTGTATCAACTCCATGTCTATACAGGAGTGTTATGCTAAAAACAGACATGTGGGAACGTAGTTAGAAAACTAGCCGTTTTCAATAGCACGTAAAATTCATTTCTAAAGCAGTATTTAATTAAGCATTCATTTTCATTACACTACAAAGGAAAACATTCAGGTGTAAGCAATCACACATAGTGAGGAATACGCGTTGTAGCATTAATGATATTACAAACAGTAATTACACAAGCATGCTGGGCAGGGTCCACTGTGGATCGCGAAATAAATATAATTTACATTTTAAATTTGCCATTGTCATTTGACAGAATAAATGCAATCATTTGCTGTTTTATGTGCCAAGTTTCATACAATTTTGTGTAAGAAAATTGCTACTGTCAATAGTAGTCTTAAAATTGATATTTAATTAAAGTATTTTCCACAAAATTGTATGCTCACCAAATGTTTGGGTCGCGTGTATTTAAAACTATTTTTCAGGGTCGCGCCACAAAGCATTTGCAAACCCCTGTGCTAGGGTGCAAGAAATAGCATTCGTTTATTCATATATGCGACATTTGGAGCTACACACAGGAAATTGAGTAAAATACACATCTTCAAGTCAAGCTAGTATGACAAAATGTGGGAACGGGTTCCCGCTCCACTACACCCTGGGTCTGTACATTACAAACAACAGCGCTTCTATCACTGCACAACCTGTCACTACCCTTGACGAAACTGCGGAAATATTTTAGCATTTATTGAAGGTAATTCTTATATTAGGTAATGCTTTGGCAGTGCGCTGTAACGACATGGCATCATTTTAATTCGAGCCGCGTTAACCGTGTTCCCAAACGCATGTACTTTAGGTTCAAAGGCAAACCCGAAATTTGTGTCATTTGTGTGCACATTTTTTCGGAAACTTCAGATGTTTAGGCTTTCCGCGTGGTACGCCAAGGCGAATTGTATCTGACAGTTTCGACGAACCTGCGTAGCTGGTGTTTCTAATGAAAATTTGAATAAGCTTTGCAAGTGTATTTCTTTTGTTAAGCGCCGAGACTCCAAACACGCAACCGCCACCAACACCGATGGTTGAGTCAAGTCCGACTGCGGAAACTCCCAGTTCACTTTCAAGTCAGCCTGAGGTTTCTGAGGCGGTGGACGATAAGGAAAATGAGCTTGTTGTGGAAGGCAATGTTTTAGTTACGACTAAATAGAACGTACTCGACCTGTCGAAATGCTGAAGTGCCAATTTTACTCATCTGGTTTGTCTGATAAGCTAAACTGTTGTAGACCTTCTTTGAATATATCGATGCTTTGAACACTATCTCGAAATATTTAAATATTGCTGATGCTGGTAAAGATACTTCATATAAATTCCGTTTCGAGGCTGCTTGTTTTCGGATCAAAATTAACGTAGCTGCCAATGAATCTCCAAACTGTCGTTACTAAGCGTATTTGTCGCAAAGAGTGTTCATGATAATCATGGCTGCGGTGCTTCAAGATAGAAGATAGCCTATCTTTTAAAGAGATTGTTGGCATTTAAAAAAATGTTTGTGAAAAGAACGCGGTTAGAATTAGGCTGTTGTTTTTCTCGGAATAGTCTCGGAGAATCGTGACTATACCTGAATCCATTTTTTTTATAATCTCTTTCGTCGTTTTGACGCCCTGAAATTTCTCGTAACTCATATTTTGAGAATTTTTAATTCTATTGCAAACGTTACAAAACAATGCCGTCCTAAAGTTTTTTAGATTTTCGTACAAAAAATTGGAAGAAAATCTCAAACGGTGGTTATCAACTGTTTTCATAACAAAAGTGAAACGCTCTGGATCGAAACTTACTGTATTGCCAAATGGTCGACGGTTTTCTTTTTAAATGTTTTGTAGCGGATGAGCAACTATACGAGCCCACAGTGAGTGGTTTTAGACTCAAAGCGATGTGAACCTCTAGAATCGCTCGTCCACTTTCATTGCTGTGTCGTTTATATCGCCGGTGATGAGAACGGCCCGTATTTTTTTTTAGATAGCAACGCAGAAAAAAACGACGTTGCTTCCGCTGTAGACAACGACGAGGTAAGTTATTGCAGTGTTGGTGCTAACGTATTAGATGTTCATTAATGTATATTTCTTACTGTTAGTTTCCGCATATACACCCTGGGTTGTGATCAATGAATGCAACCAACATTTTGTTGTGGTTCTATCTTTTCAAATTGAAGTGTTCGCTGAAAGTTGCCCGCTGCGCGTACACCTTTGCCTGTGGCTTGTGTACGGCTTGGATTGCCGGTGTTGAATGCACATTCCAATCAGTACACACACATACACCCATTTTGTAGTACGTTGCGACACACTTTGCCCTTCAGCTGTCAGCTTTTTCCCCGTTGTTAGATTCAATGATACCGTTTGTTTTGCAAAAGCACTCAATCGCTTACCTCACAAGATTCCACCAAGCACGAGCAACAGAGCTTTTTGCGAAAAGTCACCGATGGTGCTGTAGAAATGCGTTTGCTTGGTTTGAGTTTGCCATCTGCAATTATGTCTTCTGCACACTTTTAAAGGATTTTACAAGAGCACCAAATCATCGCAATTATGTCCCAAGTCTTGTAAGCCAATGCGACGTTTGGATCAAAGTGGATTAATGCACCACATGACAGCACTGAAAATTCAATTAAAAGTTTCTGTTTGTTCTTTTATATGAAATTATAAAAACTTATCATTCACGCATTTTTTAACCCGAATCCACATTCGCGCACTGTTTGCGAGGACAGTGGACACTGGTGATTTCAACAATATACAGTTTTGCGCCAACTGCGGATAAACCTGCGTCGTTATCGATTTGCGATTGAGAAAATGCGACGCTTTTGCTTCTTCAAAGTATCGGAAACGTTTGGTCGTAACAACCGAATTTTGGTTTGGTGATAGGGTGAACTGGCTGACGTGGAAATGAATGGTGATAAGGAGGAAGCGACTGAATGCGGTGATGAAACTGACCGCCAGTCCCAAGTGTCAGAAAGCGGATCCGCTCAGGAGGTTGAGCATCCGGCCAACCCACGAGGGGTAACTTGCTAGAATTGCGCTTTCTGATTTTGTTGATAATTGCCTTTATATGTTTTGCTGTATTCTGCGGAAGACTATCTTTTTTGTTTGGACGCGAATTTAAGACGTTTAATTCTGTATTCGCGTGAGCTTCAAGTGGTTTTGATTCGAACGGGATCCACGCAGACTGCTCGCGAGTAACCGAAAGGTCGCTTATCGACGTTCCTGCTTCATCGTGTCAAAACTGTCTGGCGGAAGCATCTCACATCATGCCACATGATCGGTATGCTTGCATAGGTAAGGTTCACGTCATCGCCGAGCATACGAGGCATATCGGGGCCGATCTTGCCGTACAGCCTGCCCTGCATCCGGGAACTATTCCGTTTTCTCATTTCGCTCACCGATCCTCACGACAGGTGCGTTTTGTGCAACCTCTTACAGCAGCGTTCGTTCGCAGTGCATCACTTGTTTGCGCTCCACGCGCCGCGTGGTCCTGTTTGCCGCTGATCGCTGCTCTGCAAAGCTTTCAACATTGTCGCTTGTTGTTTGAGTTCGGCGAAAAGTGTTCGGATTGCGTGTGCCGTACGCGGCTAACGGAGAACGCGTGAAAATAAAATATCTATCGCTTCGATTCGCTTTGTGTGAATTCCAATTATCGAACCGGGTGGGGTTGTTGTTACAGAGGATGCTAAATCCTTTTTATGGATTTTAGGCATAACTCTGACGTGATGATCCACATGGGCATGTCACTCTTGATGGTGGCATTGGAAGTTTCTCGCGATGAAATAGGAAAGTTTCCCTCTCTCCTCAATAAGGTCAAAGACGAGATGTGCCGCTACTTATTTCAGGTTTCTTGTTGCTTCCACGAAACATATTTTGCTATTTGTTAATAGTGACGTTGTTTTTCATTGAAATTAACAATTTTGTCAAAGATAGACCTAGCCATTGGCTTTTTTCAAGTTGTCACGACAACGGTGCCCATCACATCTTATATTACTCTTTCAAGCTGTTGAGCAATGATCGCATTTCGTTGGTTGCTGCTGCTCTTCGAGTCTCCCTCCTTTTGTTCGAGTCACTAAGAAATTCGTTGAAGTTTCAGTTGGAGGTGAAAGTTTGAATTTGAATGTCATTGTTTCTCAACTGGTGTTGCAGCAAAGTTATCTTAATCTGAGCAGTTTGTGCGAAACACATTTAAGCGATTGTTCGTTACAACGATCCAGAACAGCAACTGGTTATTGTTCAACGTGAGCCTTTATCGATGTCACGAAGTGTTGGGGAAGTTGAGCAAATAGACTTTGTTTGCCATAACCATTTCTATTTATTTGCAGTATAAGAAATTGCAACGTGCCAGAGGATCGCTTTGTGGACTCGCAAAAAACGAGCTAAACGTTTCAAGGCAGTTTTATGTAAACGCGGAATTTGCTACAAGCAATTATTTTTTATCAATCCCGAAATCGTCTTTAGGAATTCCCAATTTTAAATTTGATTTAAGAAACGAGTTGGAGGCATAATCTGTTAAAGTCACAAATATTCAACACTCAAAAGGCTCATACCCGATTCATTTTCATTCTAAGGCTGTTTCTTTGCAGAAAATTTCATCTCGGTGAAATTTACGAACTATGCTTTTTCATCCTTGCAGTCATTCTTGAGAAAGCTGATGGAGCTTATTAGCAGCGATAACCCCAAGATGTCTTACGAAGTTAAGGAATTATCGCTTGAAGCAGTTGTGCAGCTGTGGCATATACCGGGGTTGGTGACTGAACTCTATCTCAACTATGACTGTGACTTCTATTGCTCCAACGTTTTTGAAGATTTAAGCAAACTTTTATCAAAGGTGAAGCTTGTTCTTTTTCATTTTTTAGGCGTGCGATGACTATCGTGTGGTCTGATTGATGCTTTGTTAACAGTGTTTGTTCGTTTCACGTTTCACGCGCTTATTAGGAGTGGTAAGTCGGTCCGTTTTTTCCATACTTTCGCGTTGGATATATGGTTTCGCACTTACTGTTTTTTCATCTAAACGACATTTTTTCCATTTGAGTATGCTACTTGTCATTAACTGAAAACCCTAACCGCGTTCGTGGTACATGGCATCATTGTTGCGTGATCGTGTTTAAAAGTGTATGTTGTGCATGCTGCTGACCTCGATAAACTTTGAACCGTGTCAAGAAAGTTTGTTGGCCACGTATTTTTGCAAATTGATATGATGTAACGGTTGTCCAAAAAACGCCAATCCATCATTTTGTTCATTGTGGTTACATCATCGAATGCAAAAATTCGCGAACGCAAAACATGCACTGGCATGAAGTGATGATTGCCGGAAACTCGCAGTGACTTCTCAGGTGAAGTGTTTCAAGCTTTTTTTATAACCTTATCATGTTAGTGGGGGATTTTTGCAACGTTTTGTATCTCGACATTTATAGTGTTTGACAACCTCAACAGAGTGTACGATGAGTCTGATTTCTGTATGCGAGCAAATGTATAATCCACTTGGTGTAGGTTTTTCTCTTGGCTGTGTGTGTGCGTATAAAAGTTTTCTTTCGCGTGGAACTACATTTTTCTCAAGCCGTGCATTCCAGCACATGAACTGCATGGCAGAACATGCGGAACTGAAGATGAGTCTTCAAAACCCATGGTTCGTTTTATGACAGCAAATTTAGAAAATCTCCTAGTTGTGCTTTTTTTAAAATAATCGTCGCACATAGGGTGGTGATGAAACATGGTTTCTATGAATGTTGGGAAGTTGAAACGGTTGTTTGCCATTGCATTATCGGATTTGCTAATATTGATTTTTTTATTATTTTTGACAGAACGCTTTCCCTGTGGCGGGGTTGTACACGACACACCTGCTATCACTCGACGCCTTGCTCACCGTGGTTAAGAGCATCGAGCATCGATGCAATCAACGGGAGAATTTGAAGAAAGAGTCGGAGGATCAACTTGTCATGACGGAACTAGGACCAAGTAATGCACTAGCTTTCACGTTGATTTTGTGCTGAAATAGATGCTGCGTAGTGATGTGGTAGGTAACGCGGAAAAGCTTTGTTTTTGCGATGGATACTTGCTTTTACACAGAAAATGAACCTTTTTGCATTTTTTCCGGTGCAACTCAGCATTTGGTGCGTTTTTCCAATGACCAGATGTTATCACGCGTACGCACGTTGGTTTAAGAAATTTGAGAAGTGTTCCATCGCAATGCTGCCATACTTCACGTAAAATTAGAATGAAGTTGGGCTACACACATTTTTTAAAATTATGATTTATTCCATAAGTTATTCATTCAATATGATGCCTGGATTATTATTTACCGACTACCAAAACCAGCTATCTCGCTTTAAAACTACAGATATGTTGATTGAAATAAAATTGATCATTCAATCTGCTTGCTGTGCCCATTCCTTAAACGAGGTGCTTTGCACATGAAAGCCAATACTAATAATTCTCTTTGAATTTTCGAGGTACTCCCCCCACTTCGCCTACTACGACTCCTGTAAGACCTTCTTCACTGTGGGACTCTGCAAACCAGCTGAACGACCAGGAGGTAGCAGAGAAGCTTGTCAAGTTGTCAAGCGACCCGGAAGTTAAAGTTCCCGATAGATTTTCAAGTGCATTCCCAACAATCGCGGAACTGCTGCTGATCAAGCAGAAAAAGAAGGTCGAGACTTACGCAAAATCCCTACGTTGAAGTGTCCGATTAGTTGTTCCTTCCCGACTCGGTGTTTTACCGTGATCTCGATATAGCATATACCAATCGCGACGCTTTACAGTGTATCTAGCTTTTTACCACTGCCAAGGTGGAGATTGTCGCGAGGAAAGTAAATGTGAAGCGGTCAGTGGCAGTCACTGTTCTTGACGTGGTGGAGTAGAAGCAAAACCGTGCGTCACACAGGACAGCGTTCAACGTCAGCTGCGAAAACGGCGACTTAGGTTCAATCCCCCTGTTCGCGCATGCTTGTCTCAACAGAAATTAATACTTCGTGTTTTGCGATGAGTTAATACGAGTAGCGACTTTCATGTACGTTTAATCTTCAGATATTGCAAAGTGGCACAGAGTTATTCAACCAGAAGCCGAAGAAAGGCATCACCTATCTGCAGGAACAAAACATGCTTCAGGTACCGCTTGACTCCAGGGAAGTGGCGGAATGGCTGCACGCTAATCCATGGCTCGACAAGAAGATGATCGGAGAATACCTGAGCGACAGGATGCACCCGGAAATACTGGACAACTTCGCCAGGTAAAATACAGTCTGACGTTGCAGTGCTGCTGTTGTAGCGATTTCGTCACTTTCGATTGCGCTGCGACATCGCTTGGATCGGTGTTGTTTTTGTTGTTGATACAGCGACACAATATAGGGAAAATGTTTACTCCAAGGAATAGGATTCACCCCGTCTGCCTGTTTCTTCGACTTAGCGCAGAACTTATTAGAAGTGATTACTAATTACTAAGTCAAGTTTTTGTTGCAGTAAAAAAGTGAGAAAGTTGCATTTATTTTCAACGAAAGTTGCATTTATGCGCACATTTGACTGCGAAAGACTTGACACA
>JGI24158J21664_10011996_pt1 | contig 11502 bp, 8 predicted proteins | sample Ectturendosymbi3_FD_21664 | JGI IMG/M metagenome (IMG submission 21664)
TTGGAGAATTCATGTCATGGCTGACATTTTCCTGAGGTTTAAGCTCCGTGTGGAAGTTAGTGATAATGAAGTACGACATTGTATCTAACCGCTTGTAATCAGTAACCAAAGTAAAAGGAGTAACACTTTCCCCAGCTGTTTCTGATGCACCAGCTTGCTGAATATCACCTAATAGTGATGTAAACTTATAATTTCAATCCCGTCGCAAAAATTTCTCTTCTCTCTGATAACTCTGGCGTGTTACAAATGCTGTGGATCTTACCTTTGTCTCCAGCATAAGCCGTAGCCTTAAATGTAAATCGTATATTTTTTTACTGTTTTAAAACTAAACAGCGGTGATACGTTTTATATACCTTGAAGCTCAAACTTCGGTTGAGAAGATATCCAGCTTCAAAGTCTTTTTATTGCGCAAATAAGCCATAGCCCACACCAGGGGACTCAAACTCAAATTGCTGCGAGGGCGAAACGAGGACTTTAAAAAAAGCAGGGCCGCATTATGACTACCCTAGGGCCACATTTGACGCTGACACAACAAAGGCAGTACCTGAGCCTTACTAGAAACAGCTTTTCCATCTTTTTACTGCGAATGAGATTGTGAGTTATAAGGAATTTATCTCTAGCCCTTTCTACGTTCGTTTCAAATGAACTCGCTGGACTAGCACTTTTAAACACCAATGAATAAACTAAATAACCTAAATGTTACGGTAATTATTTCAAAATTCCCGAAAAGCATCGCGGGCCGCACAAAATGCCCTCGCGGGCTGCGTGTTTGAGACCTCTGCTGTAGATACTGTTTAGCAACAACAACATTCTTTCGAGATATTTATTTATTACGATTAAAGCTGCATTGTGACGGTTTAATTACAATCATGTTGAGCGTTACCGTTTTCGTCAATGATTTCATATTAACTTTCCGGCGAGAAAAAAGCTTGGGTCAAATAATCACAATCCGACCTGTGCATAGTCTAAAAGTGTTACAACTTCCATCTAACGTTAATTGCCACCCTACCCTACTGTAAACGTGAAACCATTCCCCTCCAACGGGCAGTTTCAGCAACAAAATCTAACGTGAGTAGGAAGATGGTTTTCATTTTCGAAGTGCTGAGGAGATTGACATTGTCATTATTTACAGATAGATTGCAATTTGTTTCATCGATAAAGCGCATGTAACTAAAGTGAAAAAAATGGCTTTTTTCCCAGTCAACTGGATTTTGTTATTTAAACACTCAAGGATTTAAAAAAATTCAACCGCTTATGCGCAAGAATGGCTAGAATCGGCAGTTCCCAAACTTTTTTGAGCGCTCCCCAAATCTGAGTTTGGTGAACACGCCTGCAACAACAACCCACGCCTCAAACAACTAATGAAAAAAAGATTGTATCGGTGATTTTTGGCAGTAGCCTAAGTTACTAAGTTCGTTTTTGATGTCAGCATTCCACTCTTTTCTCAAGTACCCACACGCTGCAAAGACAAAGAGTGGTAACGTTGAAAATACACAACTCCGGTTTGGAACGCCCCGGCACGACCCATTTTTTGACCCTTCGTCACCCTTGTTTGGGTTTCGACCGATACTGGGCTAGATTAACTAACCCACTGTTGTGTTAAGTTGTGGAAACCTGCTGAGCCGTTGTGAGAATAGATTGTGGCTTCCTTTTCACAAACACAACTATTTTCACACTTTGTGTAGACTGCGTGGGTCAAACATATGCAAGTTTGTTTAGAAGACATTTGTAACTTTTGCAATGCATTTCATAGTGTTTAATGACATGAAATTCAAACATTTTTCAAACGTGTTAAGGTATTCTAGCCTTTACGTTATCAGCTTCATACGTCAACCAGTCGCTCAAGAACTGGATAAGATCCACGTCTTATATGCGCGCAAGTTTTGTAGACCAACTTCGGGAGTCAGTGTCCAAAGCAAAGTCGTTACTCGGCTTGAACGTTGGTGTACATCAGAAGCGTGTAAATATAAAAACGCAATCATAATGGCGGCCACAATGACAACTGCAATATTAGCTGCAAAAGGCATCTTACATAAAACAACGAGATCTTCACAAGCGCTGTTGCATGAAAGTTTTACGAGCAAATGGTGGCTTTCATTCAAAATAGAAACTTGGAACTTTATTAAATACAAACTTTTAATTCAACGAAAATGGGCCATGTATTTGCGGGCTTCAATCTGAACATATTATTTTTTCAAAAAGCGCTAGAAAAATACACCTTTCACGGATGATGCTTCGAAAGCAAGGGACATTAAATTTTTATAATCAAATGTTGAGACTTGGCTGTTGTTTGCCCCCTCCTATCAAAATTCCTGGCTACGTGCCTGCTTCTGCGCCGATTAAAAAAGTAACACACGTTATGGCGCCGATTAAAAAAGTAACGTTATTGCAGTTAGCTTGCTAGGCTTGGTGGAGTTTTCCAAATTCAAGCAAGCGGTTCTTGCATTATTTTGTTGGTAAAATAAATTCAAAAGGCACTTTTTGTTTATTCGACATTGCGAATATAAGGTTGGGAAAACGTAACAACATAGAACAAAGCAACATTGAAAGCAGTTTGCGTGATATTACATTACCATCACACTGGCATACAAGACAACATGTTCGCCTCACGTAAACGCGAGTGTCAGAAATGCCATCGAGAAGCCCACGATTGCATCTTGCAGCACTGACTGACCCCGAGATTATTTACAACCAAATCTTTATCAAATGGCCAATTCTGCTACGGTACTTCTCTCTTACAAAATAAATTTAAACATGCCAAACATGGCCTTCTTGAATAAATCAAGAGCTGGGAGATTACCACTGGAACTGAAATGTCATGCAAACTTTCCTTTATATTTGTGTGACGGCCATTAAACAAAGTTGTTGAGACGATTTGAAAATCAATTGTGACGAAATAAAGAGTTTTTAGTGACGTTCATCAGCTACAAATGTTGTTGTGAACAAGCGTGCACCGCCATGCTCCTTTAAATCCATCTTAGTTGCATTTTTTCGAGATTAGCATCAGACAGCTTGGTTACAATCACCAGTGTGGTAAATGGCTTGAGGCCAGCGCTGTCGTGCTCGCCACACTGCATGCCTTCAGCGATAGCTTGCTACTGCCGTGCTGGCAGCGCACCTGTGAATGACAGATATTAGTTGCTAAATAAGTACAACGTTGCTTGGCCACGATTTTCTCGGCACCGGTTGAATGCCTTCCGCTGCTGGAACGCCAAGGCTAGCACTGCTGTTTGCGCTGCTGGCGCTGGCATACAACGCCTGAAGTTTATGACTGCGCTGCCGTTTCTGTGAGACAAAGCCAACTTTCCCTAAGCATCATTTTGGCCTTCAGTTAAACTGAAACATGAGTGTGTTTTCGGCGATTTTTGATAAACAAGGACAGTTACAGCTGTTTCCGATCGAGTTAATTGTCAAATACAGTTGGCAACTATCTGATGCATGTCTTTAGTTTATGATTTGCAACGAAAACCTTTGCTCAAATCTACGAAACGGTGACATGACATCCAGAAAGGCCGCGTGCGCCATTGCTTAACAAAACACAGTCTGCTCGAACGTGCGCGCTGAACAGCCCGCTGGAAAAGGTCAGTGCACTTGATGTGGTGCAATTTTTCCAGCAATCAATAGATGTTATGGAGGCAATTAGGGCTCATGCCTGCGCGGCGACGCAATCGACGACACCAACGCGCTGGCAGCGTTAATCGATCGCCGACCAGCACACCGCACAGCACACCGCTGAAGTCTTCATGAGAACTCGACTTCGTAGCGAACGCCTCTGGTGCCAGATGTTCCTTTGAGCGATGCTTACATCACGGTTCGCATAAAAACACCGCCGTTGCGCGATTTGTTTCGTCACAAAAGCGCGTCGCAATCGCAGGCGTGCTGGTTAAACGTTTTCGGAAAGGCTGCCTCGCGAAGCGAAAATGATAATAATTTGTAATCCGCGAGACTGGCGCGATCGCGTCGCTCGTCGGTTCGTGTTGCGGAAAATACAGACAAAGAACTCGTGAGCAGCGCTGAAAGAAGAGATCTGTGAGAGCGAGATAAATAAAGAAACCAACCAGCGCTCGACGGAGGCAGAGTAGGCGGTAGGGAGGGGATGGTGAGTGGGCTTTTACAGTCAAGCAAGGGCGATCTGTTCGGAACGTGCCGCGCAGCGCGGCTCTTCCAGTGAATGTGACAATTCTTTGCTCGCCGCTGACGATGCAAGCCAGTGTGCAGGCAAGTGGACAGTACTGCTGACTGCAGTCTAGTAGGTGTCTACGCACGTACCAGTTGAGCGTTGATGATCGCATATTTGTAAGCGATTTCCATGTTGCAAGTGCGAAGACGAAACTGCGGAAGTCCACAGCTTTGGAAGGAAATAAAACGTGAAAGGGAATAATTTAAATGAAATCATAATGGACGTTTTCATCGCTGCCGTTCATATTGTTGTTCAAAATCTGTTTTACTCATCTTAATTGCAAGGATTGGATTCGGTTTCTGTGAAAGACGCAGTGTGTTGAGCAGATATGCGCAAGTTGTTTAGCAACCTCCATGTTGACAAGAAACCGGAAGTTGTGGGGACTGATATGTTCCTGTGATTAACTGTTTAGACAACCTGAGTTTGTTCTGGAGTGTTGCTATTCAGGCAGAATATGATTGCAAACAGTTCATTTCTATCGAGATCGAGCGCTTTTTGGCGAAGTCGTCGCGTGTGACCAGCAGTTTTCCGGCAAGATGACAACGGGAGTTTCGGCCTAGTTACTTTCGTCAATACAACAGGAATGTTGCGACATCTCTGCAAAGACTAGCGTTAGTTAGACAGTCCGTTTGTTTCAGAAACTTGTACGTCGAAACATTGCCCCATGCGTTGAAATTCAGGCGTTTTATTTATTTTTTAATCAAAAACGGTTCCCAAACTCGGTACGGCAATGGTGACAAACTATTCTTCCGTTTCCATCGAGTTAATGTCGTCATTTTTATTTCATATACTGAGGTAACACGCTTGTCGCTTACTGACTTTCGGACTGTAGTTGCGTTATTCAACTGCATAATGAGAGGTTACGAAGGTCTACAGTTCTATGACAGCTTTGACTCAAGCAAAAAGTGCTAACGTTGAAAGAAATACTGTGTATTGACAATCATCCCGCCTACTCCACTAGCTATTCGGATGAAAAGAAACTGCAGCCAATTACGTCTATTTGGCAAATATAAACAAAACTGAAACAGCTATTTTTGCGTTCCTCACGGATATTTTCACTGGTCATGTATTTCGACCTGGAAGTGGTGTTAACCTGTCGAGAATGCGGAATGTTAATTCTACAACTATGTTTTCAACTCGTCTCGCTGACTTACTCGACTGTACACTTTAACGCTCTTCCGACCAGTTAATACTGTAAGCAAGGCATTGTTAACTTGCCTCAACCGAGGATGAGTCACTTCAAGTGGAGCTGGTGCCACAACAAGGATTGTAGACTTAGTGAATGCAGATGTGCTGTGCTGTAGGTCCCGTGACGTGATCAGCTGACTGTGAACTGATATGTTTTGGTTAACATTATAGGTTGCTGAGTTTGATTCTGTATTTCGTCCAAGTACAGAAAATGCAGCTAATTCGACGTGCTGTTTTTAATAAAATCTTTGAAGGTCTGGGTTCATTTGGAGAGAATCACTTTTCATTCGTCTTACCCGAGGCTGAACGCAGCGTTGCTGCAGGAACTTCTATACATCGAGGTCTCTTTTCGTAACGAACTTACGTAGCAATCGCTCTCCGACAATGTCTTTTGTGTCGTAAGTACGCGGTCAGATCTATTGTTATCGACGACATCATCAATTAGGTGCCAATCAAGCTTTGCAGTTAAGAAGTTCGGAGGTAAGTCTTCGGGTTATAGACCGCAGTGCGTTGGGAACAACTTGCCGCTTTTTGTCCTGCATAGGTCGGCAACGCTGTGCTCAAGTCCCCGGTCAAGTGTGCATTCCAGCAAAGTAGTGTGCGCTTTGCTCTCCACCGCTCGTGGCATTATGTTACCGCTTCCCTTTTGCATTCTTTCACCGAATCCGAACAGCGCGGCTGTGTCTCGCATTTCGTCGTGGCCGTTCGTCTTTGTCTACGGCGCCACACGAAAGCACCACCTACAGAGCTCGGAGCACTTTTGCATTTTTCTGCGCAAGTCGTGTAATTATTGATGTGAAGAAGTTCTTCGGACGCGCCAAATTCAACTCACAAAATCGCGGGTTTCTGATCCCTGCCTCAGGTACACAGTCGTTTGATTCCGCCCAGTGATAACTTCGTCCTAGGCGCAGACGTCATAGCTGTAGGTTAAACGTTAATTGGGAGGCTTGCCCGGAATCATTTCTTCGTCTGCAGCTATGTTTTGCGTGGTTTTGTGTGGAAGTTTGAATTAATTTTGATATAAGATTGAGCAAACAAACACGGAATGCTTGGCATCTGCAGCGATTAATCGGGCCAGGTCTTGTTCAGCATGACGTTTTCATCATTAAGATTTCATGAACAGCAAGTCGCGAGCAGCGCCTACGCTCGCTGAGCTGGTCAGGAAACCAGGTAGCAGCCTCGCGGCGTGCGCTGCTGGTAGAGGCAGCCTTCCATCTCGTTGGCTGATGTGCGCCGTGTCTTTGTCTCGCATCATCCGCGGCGGTCTCGGTGAGTAGATGCTGAGGCAGACTAGATCGCACGGGCTGGCGGGATCGTTGTAATCACGTGGCCGCCGTCATCGCTAGTTCCGACTGATTGCTGCGTGCTGCTGCTGCTCAAGTTATAGCAACGCAGTGTATTATGGCTCGATCGGAGAAGCACTTTTCACTTTTGTTTTCCCAGATAGCTCTGCTTGTTGACCACAGCGTGCTGTTAGCACAACTTGAATTGGGCCATTGATTCGGAACGTGCGAAATGCGTGCTCTGTAAAATGATTGCAGGCATTCACTGCTGGATTGGAGCTGCTATCTTTTAATTCGAAGCGCCTTTCCACTTTAATAGACGGTAGTTTTCGAGCTGTCGCGCATAGCTTTCCTGCATGTGATGATGTTTGAAAAGTTGTTGTCAACAGGACGTCGACTGAGGAGACCCCCCCAAATTCTTAAACATCAGGACAAATGCTCAATTTGGGTGCGTTAATTTGAGGTTCGCAGTACGTCCACAGTTTTCCGCTGTGAGCACAAAGGTAGTTTGCTCATGCGGGTCTGCTAATGAACCTGAAGGTTCATAAGTGATCTGCATTTTTCGTGTTCTAACCTTCTGAAGGCAGTTGCGAAGCCTCCACAGCTGCCATTGGCTTCGTCAGTTACCTAACTATCGGCGCCGTTTGCTGGGACCATAAAACGGGACATCACGGTTTTTTACAATAATTGGCGTGGTGCGTTGTGTGGTTCGAGGTCTTGTTGAGACTTCGTTATAGCAGTCCAGGCCGCTGCTGCCTGCAGTTCAAACAGGCTGCCAACTTGCACAGTCGTTCAAACCACGCCGATCATGCCAAGCGTGCGCTGACCACAGCGTACGAACGTCATCTTGTCCCTGCTGAGGTTTCGGTCATTTGTCGGACTAGCTGGTTAGCAGCGCAAACCATCTGGTCCCGAACTCAGCTCTTCCCATGCAGTGTCTGAATATTAATGGGAAGCTAATCGCGTTTGTACTAGATACACCCATCTCGTAATTAGACCCGATCGTTGGACCGGCCTTCGTCACCATGGTGTATTGTGTTTCGTGTGTGACCTCACCATCGAGTTTTGTCATCCGGCCAGAACAATGGACTGACACTGCGTGAGAGTTTTTCGCGTTCGACTTTTTCTTTTCACAAGCGCAGCTGTTTAGCCAGCACAGGCTCAATGGAGCAGTGCTGGACACTTTTATTTGCGTTGACACAACGCTTCGGGTCTATGCGATTTTTTCTGCGTAGTCTGCGTGCTTAACAGTGTAACGTAAAGATTTATTGGTGTGTTGATTTCCCAGTTGGGCACAAGTCAAGTTTGTCAACATCTACTTACGTATCTCAATTTGCTCAGCTTGCACTTAAAATGAAGTTCCATTTAATCTTGCCCAGATTTTATGTAGTCCAGCAGTCATTGTTTACACTATAGCATGCTTGTCATTGCCCAAAGCACTTGGGTTTCAAATGCGAAGCTTTTGTTGTAGTCCCGTTCACCGCCCGAAAGCCAAGTAAAGATCAAGCTTTCGAACTCGCGATAGTCGTTTGTGACGCCATAGAAGGCGTCGTGTTGCTGTTATGAAAACAAATACGCGTTATTTCTGCTGGAGTGTGGAGACGTTTCTGAAAGTCGGTCGCGAATAATGCGTTGGCAGTCGTCGCGCGGCGATGGGGCTGCGCGTTTATCTGTGCGGAGTTGTTCAGTAGCTGGTCGGTCAGATAAGACACTGGTATCATATCGCGGAACACGCCTTGGCTTGACATTTTAATCCTGGACGTTATCTCGTTTTCGCATTGCAAGCTGATCGTGTATGAAAGCGGCGTTTTGTGTGCTCGATATCGACGAGAATGACTTTGAGAAACAACTTCAGCTTCAACTACTGTTACTAGCCCGGCTATTCAAACACACGGCCTCGACGCCATCAATCCTGTTTGCCTTGTGCGAACCGGCCTTGTTGAAATCCGGCGCTTGTGCGCGTCTATAGATCATTAACTTATGCCAGAACGTCGAGTCTCGGGTCACTTGAAAGCATCACGTGTGTGTTTCGTGGCCATGTGCGTGCCTCCTCCACGTTCCGGCCACTGGCATTGGTGAAGGTGCGCGAGGCAAGTTCTTTGTCGGAAGTGGTGGTGTGACGAAATCTCACACGACTAGAACGCATAAACCATCTCCCGGCATGAAACCCGCTCACATTCGTCGGTATTGTCTGGTGTTAGCTGCTTAGGGACCGTTTTTTATGTCACTAACGTGAATTTATAGATTTTACGCCATCGAAAATTTGACAAGGTACCTTTACCACCTGGCCTGACCCTGGCAACCAACGAACCTACGCTAAATAGGCCCTGCTGTATCACCAGTCAAGCATTTCTGACACGCTTTCGCGCGTCCTTAGCCAGACATGTTGTTTGCGGCTGGATTTTATCGATCAAGCGTCGAAATCAGGCGTACAAAGCGATCTTATCGGGGCTGTCGGGTTGTGGTTCGGTGCGTCTGTGCAACCTGCGCCGATCATCACGTCCTGGCAATTGGCATGGCAGCAATAGATGCGGGCGTGCGTCGGCCATGCACAAAACAACCAACTTAATATAGTTTTGCGTTCCTGCTTGTATTTGCGACGTTATGCTTTGGTTCATTGTTGCTACCGCGGGATGATCCCATGTCAACAACTAGTCATAAATATCACTGTGTCTGTTTTCAGAAATTTTTGTTCGTGGTGCTTCCAGGGGAACAAAGCACTTTCTAGATTTAACTTGTTTTCATTAGCAAAACTAAGATATTGTTGGCGAACGCGATTGGCTGTAACGATGGTTGATGATTTTGCTGTTTGCATCAACTGTCTTGAAAGTTTATGCACTGACTGGCAGCGACAGGCAGTCGAACTTTTTAAGATGCCGTTTCGTCTGAAAAAATACACAGCTTTAAAAATATCCTCCGAACTACGTGAAACAACATGTTCTATAAAATATTAAGGATGTTGCAATGCTTCGCAGGGGCGTAAATTTTACAGCCAGGGCGGAAGTTTATCGTTACGTTAGCGCTGTGGCTTGCGGTGCTGTTGACTCATCGAGCTCGGTTGCTTTCTCCACCGCCGCAGAAGCAGATAGTCGAGGATTTACTTCTCAGGTCGGAAGGTTAAAAATCACGCAGTCCCAATTTCAAAGAATTATATCGCGTGAGAACCACGGAGCGCTTCACGCTCTTTACGGTTGCTCGGCCTTATACAGTCCGACCGAAGTGCCTGGCGGTCGTTCTTCTGCAAATCGATTTTACGATTGCTTGTTTTTGTTGCAGGTTGAGTCTCGTGTTCATAATTTGACAGGAAAGATTTATATAAAGCTGTTGATACGTTTTATGATTCCTCCTTCCGGAGATGTCGTCGTCTGACTTGCCAGCGTCGTCTTCGGTGTACACGTCAGCGACGACGTCGGCGCCGACGGCGAGCGCAAAAAATGGGAGTGAACACTGCGATGAGGGTAACGATCCTGCCGAGGACTCGAACTCGTTCGACGACTACGACGAGGAGGGGAAGTTGGTCATTGACCTCGGTAACGATGGCAACGACGTAGACAAATCGAACAAAGAGCCTGTCCCGACAAACAGCGTCCCTGGTCCTCGCAATCACAATAATAATAACAGCAGCGCCCCTCCGCCCTCAGCGGGCGGCAAGACCTCAACGTCGCTGCCGGACAAGACCCAGTCAACCGCAGCGAAGACCAGCTCTGCCAACCCGGCCAGCAGCAAAACGAGTTCCCGCTCGCACAGCCCTAGCTCGACCCAGCAGCAGACGAAGAACGGCAAGAGCAAGTCGAAGAGGTCGAACAAATCCCCGAGTTCGAAGCAAAACTCTCCTCCCCCGAACTCCTCGCTCTGTGACGCAACAGGCGTGACCAAACCAAACCATTCCGCGAGCGGAGAATCGTCGGATGACGTCAGCGGTAAGAAGAACAAATCGTCCAAATCGAATCGTTCTCAACACAAGAAGCACAAGGCAGAAAAGAACAACGGCAGCAACGCTGGCGGTAAAAACGACGGGGAAAAGCCCCGAAGTAAATCCAAGCAGACCGTGGCAGCCGCATCTGGCGGTAGCGCGAATACGTTCGTTACGTCATCAACGTACAGTGCGCCGCGCGCTGCGGCCGCGTCACCAGTGATGTCATCAAGTTCGGCATCAAGCAAAACGCTGGCTGGGGGGAGGCACTGCGAGCTCCAGGCCTCGTCGCTTCCAGGACATCCTCCCGGGGCCAAACAGGCCGCTGTCGTCGGGTCTGGAATCCACAGCAGACCGCTTGGCCGCTCTGTGATCGGGCCTTGTTCCGTCAGTGCGGCCAACAAGCAGTTGGCCGGGGATCAGGGGCCCGGGGGGGATGGCGCCGCGAATCAAAGCTCCCGGAAGAAATCACGGAAAGGCCAGTTGGCCTCTGTCGCAAACTCCCCTGCCGGGGCGGACGCTGACGCCCAGCGCTCGTGTGTCCCCCAACCTATAAAACGCCACTCTTCTGGCCAGTTTGGACAAGACGTTTCAGGACCGAAGAAAATGAGGATCGATGCGGTGAGTGCTCTGCTGCTCCTGGCGGTCAGTGTTTTGTAAAACAATGTCAAGTAGTTCTTTGTGTTGGAGCTTGTGTTGGAGCTGATTCTAAGCCAGCGAGCTCTTAGTAGTTCCGATCATCCTCAGCCAAGTCTCCGCTTTTAACCTTTTCCAGGGTTCCTTCCACCCCGTCTTGAAGAGTATGAAATTTTTTTGTCATTTTCCAGTCTGGAAAAGTCTAGAAAAAAATTATTTTGGTTTGTTAGTATGGAAAAAGAAAATAATCTTCCAGACATGTTTTGGCATACATTTTGATAAAATTTAATTCAAGACTGATA
>JGI24158J21664_10011998_pt1 | contig 11502 bp, 11 predicted proteins | sample Ectturendosymbi3_FD_21664 | JGI IMG/M metagenome (IMG submission 21664)
TTGTTTTTTATCAAATTTGGTTGAGGCTGCCATAATATGACCGTATTATTGTCACTTGAATGCAAAACAGTGTTTTTGCAAGACAATTTTTCACTGTTGCAATGAAGAAAACTTAAGGGTTTTGAATGTTTTTGATTTAAACTAAGTTTGTTATTGATGGTGCTATTCATTTAGATGCTTCATTGGTCAAGGATGAAAACGTTACACCACAAGAAGATGGCGATGATTTAAGGAGGTGCGTCACACACAGTTATTGCTTAGGCATCTCATATAGTGGTTTCAAAAGCAGTGCATGAATTTTGTGTGCTTATGAAAAGGCCAGTTGATCAGTATAGTGCTTTTGGTAAAATTATGCAGTAAGACAAGGTGGGATATTTATGCATTTCACTTTTTCTGTTGCAAAATGATTAGTTTTGATATTAGTGCACGATGACTACCTAAACATAACGATGATTGTGCTGCAAGTTGAAATCCAATCCTGGTGTTAGCCCATTAATGCAGCAAGTTTGTTTGAGCACTCAGCATCATTCTTTGACGCGCCCACATAATTTCGATGTGCACAGCATGTGACTTGCACATTTATTTCATTGCAGTGTGCTGGAAACTTTGCCAAAAGTTGAAACCAAGTCTGTTGAGTCTTTGATTAGTGGTTGCACGCACGAAGTTGCCTTCAGCACGGGAACAAATATTCCTCATCTGCGTCCAAGAGAAGGAAGTACAGCCAAAGAATATAAATTTATTCTTGATCCTTTCCAGCAGGAAGCTATTCTTTGCCTTGACAACCAGCAATCTGTTCTTGTGTCCGCCCATACGTCTGCCGGAAAAACCGTTGTGGCTGAGTATGCGTTGTTGCAACTGCATTTGTTATGAACGTTTAAGCTTGATGGCTGCTGAAGTATCAGATATTATCTCAGTATATTCACTTTAAAACATAAGGTGTTTGGTTCTTCAACTCTTCTTGAAAGGGCTCCAAAGTTCTGCGCCACCAGTGCAGCATATATCGCTGCAGACCACTTGTGACGCTGCAGGTGTACGAAAACAAACAAGTATAATGAAACTAAACTGAATCCTGTAGAAAGCACTTGTTCATTGTATTTTTTCCAAAACCTACGCGTAAATCTGCCTACCAACACTTTTAGTTTGTTCCGCACGCGACGCAGTTCTTTGTTTTGTAACATACCTCATTAGGCCGGTGATGGAGCTTCATATAATTCGACCTTGGCCAGCTCGTTATCAAATATCTTTTCTTCACATATCTTTTATTTTTTCCCTCCTGCTCGTAGCACGTACTCCCATCACACAACACATTGTGTGCGAACCTATGGAGTGTTGGTTAGAATCTGCGAAGGCTTACGAACTGTAAGAGGTCGAGATTTGCAAGGTTAAGTTATTTGAAAATGCCATGAGACGAATGTTCTGCAGACGACTAATGAAGCACAGCCGCAAGTTGCCCGCTGTAAATTCAATGCGAATTATGTACAATTCGAAATACATTTAACTTCTGCCATATATACGAATCACCAAAGACAACAGGCTTTTTATCACCAACATAATAGATATTATGCCAGATGACGCCATTGGGTCTGTATTTAACATCTGCAGTCCGGTCTGTATTTAACGGCTGGGTTGTATGGTGGGCCATATGTGGCCTCAACCCATTGACCCATTCTATTGGCTCAAAGTTTTGTTGAAAACTAGGTCAAAATCCGCGTCTATAGAGCCTTTGATTGACTTGCTAGCATATCTGTAGCCAAAATTATGGGTCAAAAACCCAGTTTTTGGCCTAATTCAAAACTTTTCAGAAAAGGCATAATTTGCCCTTTCAGGGCAAAGTCTTTGGTGGTGTCCATTGTTTGTATTTGTCATACAACATATTGTGTGCTTGACTGTTATTTTACCAAATGCTTGCTATGACACTTTTCGTGTTTAGTCAATGTCTTCTAAAGCAGTGGTAGGTGGTATGTCGAACACTAATGCAACCTACTTTCTTGTGCATGGTTTTCATTTTATTCACAGACCATGTCTGATCTACATGCTCTTAAAAGATTTGCAGAAAACAGAACTTTGTGTGTTTGCACAATGTAAAAAATTGTTCAGAATAAATGGTGCTGAAATGTTGAAACCTGTTTGTTTAAACCACGTGCATAAGAAATCGTGTTTTCATAAAAAGTCATACTGCTGATATGAGAAAACTTGCTACAACACTTGGTTAATCACAGTTACTCCTGTTTATTGAGTAAGGTATAGGCCTAGTTAGTTTGTTGACATGTTCACCAACAATTGTGGCTTTTTCATTGTGGCCAGGCTAGTAGACAAGCCTATTCAACGGGGCTGCAAAAAGCCACAATCTGCAGTGTTACTCCGCAAGAAAAAAGCCAAAATCGTGGAAAAGCCACAATTTTGCCACAATGAAAGTGGACATATGAACAGACTAAGACTGAAAACCACAAACAACAGTGGAAGTGACAAACTTGTTGCTTTCATAGTCTTCATTAATCGTTTTATTAACAAAATAGGCCTATTTTCAGGTAAAACTGTGCTCTCAAATTTTTATATGAAATACTCAATCAGCCACTGATTTTTTGTGATCTAAATAGAACCTATCAAGACCTTACAAATGATGTATGGCACATGTGGATTGGTTTGGTAAAACAAAAGTTATAAGCAATCAAAAATGGTGTTACGCATGAGTGAACACAGGGGACCTGTAGTTTACTTGTGGGTTACACATATAAATCCATGTCCAATGAACTTGTACTTCATAAATTGGGTGAAATATGCCTAATGCTACAATATATCTAAACCGTAAGGTTTAAAAGTTAGTATTAGTCAAGTTATAGATCTATAAAGTCAGACCGCCAAATTTTTCATGAATTTTCTGCTTCAGTGAACACAAAAAGTGGCCGTCTTTAAACAATCATAACTTCGGTTCTACTTGGCCGATTTGGAAAACATTGGCATATTTAGAATCAGGAAAAGAAGTTGTACAAGCATACCAAATTTCATAAAAATCAGAGAGGGTGGGTTGCATTTTTGAAATTTTCTGGAGCAGTTGATGTGAAATGACTCTAATACTAACAAAGTAATGGGCCATGCAATTTGTACCTAAAGTTGTCTGGGCCACATAAGAAAAATGTTTAGAAACACTGTGTTAGAGAATCGTAGTGAATGTTCACATTTAATGCTTTTGTGATTCTTTCTGTTGTAAAATTGAGTTGAAATACTGTATTGTAAGATATGTATTGCAAACAAAAATTGGTAAATAGTCACAATAGGCCTACATAAAAAGATATTGTTCTGACTGGGAGAAAGATGAACGGTTTAAAGTTTTAAACCATGGATTCAACACATGCATAGTATGATAAGAAAGCCTAGTGCAAGTTTTGTTGCTATGAAGTGAGAGCACATCGTTCAGGTTTAATAAGCCATAATGCTTCTAATAAACGCCATAGGCCACAGTGTAATGTTATTCCCGATTGTAACAGGCAGCAACATGGTGACTTGTAAAATTTTCATTTTCAAAAAAGTTTTGACAACTGTTATCACTTTTTTTTTGCATTTGTAAATAGTTTTGCAAATTGTGGAGGCTATGGATACATGTTACAATCTTTATGTAAGGTGAGATAATATATATCTGCAGCCACTGCCTTTACAAAATGGTTTAGCAAAGATTGCATGGTGCCTAAATGTGCCAGAGCAATTTTTACAGTTCACTGCTTTAGGGAACTGGCAATTGCACTTTTTAGGGACTTCTAATGTTTTTCGTTGTTTTTCATACTTGGGTATTTTTGGCTATAAGTTTATGTCGATTTTGGCAATTTTTTATGGCATTTGGCTATAACGCTTCTTTGAAATCTGGCAACACTGCAGTGATACAAGGTGCAAGCCTCGAAGCTTGGTGTCTTATGCATCTGATCATCATTGTCAGTGGCTTCCACTGATTCCATCACATTTCTTAACCGATGATTGTTACAGCGTTATATATGTGTAGCCTGGTGCCAACGATTTGCTTGTGCTGTATACTGCACTAGGTAATTTGTTTGTCTGATTTGGTATCTTGCACTTTATAACTGACCTTTTCATTACATTTAGTGCTAATAGTGCTTACCTTGAAGTCTCAAAGTGTCCACTAAATATAGCATTCTGAGCCGAAGATAGAGCATAAGTTACAGTGATGGAGTCTTAGACTTGTCTCGAGACCCATTTTTGTGAGTCTTGGTCTCATAGGCTTCATGCTCGTCCCAACAAAACAAATCCATGTGGTCATGACGTTATGACAAGCAAAGGTTACTGCAAAGTTGGGCAACATCGCGTTTTACGTCAACAGGACAAAGATTTGTCAACACTTCGAAACATCAATGTGACTTATGAAGTCCAAGCAACGTGATGTCAACCTTTCCATGCTTTAAAAAACTTGACTAATGTTCTAGCCACGTTCTTGTAACATTAGTAACATGTTGTGCCTCTGCATGGTAGGTGAAGGTCCCTTCTATAACAGAGGTTCCCAAAGTATGGGTCATGACCCAAACATGGGTTGCAAAGGGTCAAAAAATGGGTCGCGCTGAGGCAGTCTAAACCTGGGTTGTATATTTTCACCGTTACCACTGCTTGTCTTTGTCTGTCTCTAGTGTAGGTATTTGAGAAAAGAGTAGATTACTGATAGTGAAAATAAACTTATAGCAACTTACTGCTAAAAATCATCACCACAATGATTCCTATTTTATCATATGTTGTTTGAGATATGGGTTGCGAGGCATTCAGCAAATTCAGCTTTGGGTCGCGCTGAAAAAAGTTACGGAACCACTGTTATATAAGGTGGGTTTGTGATTGTGTGTATCTTCGTAAAATCTTACTGCAGGGCTTTAATGTATATATTACTTGTCCGATTTGGTGTTCAGCTAAAATTGACCGAACACATATATTCTGAACCAGTGTTTTGCCTGATGCTTTTCTAGCAAATGTGAACAGGATCTACTTTGATAAAACGAGGACACTTATCATGAAATCTTGGCAAACTCATGATCAGAAACAAGCCAAGGTCTTCAATTTATGTCTGACCTATGAAACTGATGACATTGTGCAGCACGTAAACATAGGCATTGTTGTGGATTATAAGTACAAAGTAGGTTCTGTTCAGCTCAGCAGTGCACACAACTGCAATGGCATCAGTGGTGAAGAAACACTCTTACTGCACAAATTACACAAATTGCAGCAGTGAAGCAAAAGGCACAACAATACAAAGTGGTTCTTATCAATAACAGTACATAAATCTGGCTATGAAATTGGCATGTTTGTCCTGAATGAATTTACGAAGGTTTAGGTTTAGGCTTAGGGTGTCATTCAGAATTTAGGTTTAGTGTGTATGTTTAAGGTTTAGGGTTAAACTTTAGGGCTCAGGTTTAGGGTTTAGGGGTAACCTTTGGGGTTTACGTTTACTACATGTTTAATGTTTGGGGTTTAGGCTTTTACATCATGTGACAAGAATGATTTGCTTCTCCAAGCATATTGTCCTTGTCACATGACCATTTCTGATGGCAAATAAACCCTACCAATTCAAAATGTGCCGAAAGTTAGTTCTACCCCTGTTGCAATTGAGGTTGAAGAGGCAAAGATAGGAACATATTACAAAAAGTGTAACAATAAACATAATCCAAAAAGTGTTGGGTATGTGAAAAACAAAAAAGGTTAGTTGTAAAGTAGAGTATTTAGTATTTTTAAATTTACATTTTGATGTATTTGTTGTGGGAGTTTACCATGTTGTCAGTAAACACAATTTTTTTCTTTGTGTTTATAACTGCAATAACATAATTTGAACATGGTGTGGTTTTAGATTAGTCACAACCTGCTGTTTTCTAAACTAATTAAATGCCATGTACCTTTGTACATAGTAGGGCTGTTGATGAGTTGGTATAAGCAACAGACCGTGCAAGTGAAATGGAGTATCAATTTTTCATCCCCCTTTACTGTAACCAATGGGGTAAGGCAAGGGGGTGTTCTGAGCCCATATTTATTTGCTGTTTACCTTGATAAACTCTGATACCAGCTGGGTTCAGCCAGTGTGAGATGCACTGTAGGAAATATGGTTGTGAATCATTTAATGTTTACTGATAATATATATATATATATATGTGTGTGTGTTCAGCCCCAGTATTAGTGGACTCCAATGTCTTTTGAATATTTGTGGTGACTATGCTGCTGAACATGAAATCACCTTTAATAGCCACAAAATAACTAGTGTTCTTTTTGCCCTAAAATGTATAAATAACCTGCTCCGTCAAATGTTTTTCTGAATGGTGTAAGTGCTGTTTTTTTCTGAAACATTTCAGTCATTCTTTTGCTTAGACATTTCGGTCATTTGTCTCACATTTGTATCAAAACTTGCCATAACAGTGTTCATCAAGCCTGTAATCAGCTGGGACATCAGGGGGGGTCAAGGAGTTTCTGAGAGGGGTCTAAAATTTTTAAACTATGTCCAACATATTTTCAGGGGGAACAAAAAAATCAGTCTATGACTGAAAAAAACAGTGTAAGGGCACAATTTTCTGACCAAGTGAAATAACTTGGTGTGTGGCTAAATGCCTCACTGAAGGATGATGATGATACTCATAGACAAGTGAAATCATTGTACTGTGCAGAAAACAAACTCAGAAGCACTTTCGATCAGTGCTTTCCTGCAGTAAAAAACACTCTATTTGGTACCTATTGCATGCCAATGTATGCTTGCCAATTGTGGAGCAAATACACACCGACTAGTATGAACCACTCACATGTTGTGTAAAATAATGCCTACCGAATCATGCATTACATATCCAGAAATGTAAGCATTCGGCAACACCAGGTGAACCATTGTGTCAGCACTTCTGATGCCTTGTTGAGAAACAATTTGTATCGAAAAAACACTGCGCACCTTCATCTAACATTTTTATCTGATCGCTTCGAATGTCTGATGCTTTTCACATATCTTCACTTTTCCTCAATTATGTAACGCTCCTGTATGGTGTTGACCAACCATTGTTTCAGTGTTCGCATCGCATCAGTATTGTTGTTGTGTAGCAACAAAAACCCTCTGTGTACTTTGTGGTGCTTCAGGATTTTGGTATTTTCTTGTGATTCCTCTATCACCTTCAATTTGTTGACAACATGTGCAAGCCAAACATACAAAAAGTGAATATATATAACTGGCTCATGTTTCCTGGCCTAGGGCCCAACCGTTATGCCAAAGTATTTTGCTGAAGTTTTCATTGGAAACTAGGCTTGAGTCTGAGTCTTTTGAGCCTTTGATCGACTTTCTAGTGTTTCTGGTTCAAAAGTTATGAGTTGAAATAAACAATAATTAATAATCTAATTAATCAAATATTTTGTTTCCCAGCAGGTCATCCAAAGTATCAAAAGACTCGGATTGTACCTTAGTTTCCAATAAAAACTTCAGCGAAATACTACCATCTACTGGTTGGTGCCCAGGGTCAGGTGAAGGTGACCTAAAAGTTCTCCACTTATGACATCACTCACAAAAAACCCGCATCCCCAGCCAAAAATTTTTTTCGAGTGCAAACTACAAGACTTGACACTTCGACCAGGCCCGTAACCCATACAGGAGCGGAGATATTCCCGCGCAAAGCCACGTGCGATCCAGCTGTTTTTTTGCAAACCGCTTGAATTAACCCGGACGTCAAAGTGTTAATACTGCGTTTCTCACTTGCTATATCCTTATAATTGAATGGTTTATTTTTGGCCAATTATGTTCCTGCAATTTCACTTTTGGCTGGTTGGTAGCATACTTCTATAGTTATTAAGACCTTAGTTCTGCCTCATTTTAAGATAATCTAACAATTCTTTTGATGGAACAGGCTCTGTAACTTAATTTAAAATTGTTCCAAAGTTTAAGCTTTCAATGTCATTGTTTAATGATTTGCCACCTCCGTTAAAATCTCATTGTTCTAAAGAACCAAGTCCTCAGCATCGTACAACATTTGCAGGTTAGTGCTAATCTAGATATTTGTTGTGAATGCGAACTGGTTTACTACAATTGCCTGCTTTTCTCATTAAAATGCTAACCAAGGCTAAACAGCAGAAGTTTAGTCAGTTGAATTATCTCACTTGCCAAATCGGACTAGCTTTCTTAGCTTATGTAGTAGTTTTTTTTGATGACTAATGTACATGCTTGTCACATGTAAATCTACAAGCAGCTTTTTATAACTTACTAATATAATTTAAACTTTAATTCCTTTTTGAAGAAAAAGTGTTTGTAAGAATGACATACTGGCAGCAACAGGCTGTTTTTTCAAGAATGGGATCAAGACTGTAATTTTCAGATCTTCTAATTATTAAATGGAAAAATTCTTCCATGGTTTGATTTAAAAGAATTTTGTATTCATATTTTTTTACAATGAGGCTTTGTATTGTGAAAGTAGTTAGTTATTTTTAATATTTGATTTGCTGATGGTTTGTAAAATGACATGTTTTTATTGTAACTTCTTTGCACCTATGTTCAACTATCCAGATTCACTAAACTATTTCAAAGACCTGTATATCTTCTAAGATTTCTTGAAGTAGAATTTCCCAAAGAATGGGTTTGGTAGGCTATGTTTGCTAGCTAAAGTTAAGAATAGCAGAAGTGTTATCAAAAGACTACTAGTGGTTGTTTACACTAGAATGACCGGAATTACGAACTACCTAGAACAACGAAGTTTTTTTGATGCATGTTATAATTTATCCACTTTACTGCAATAAACGAAGCTGAAAATTAACACAAAGAACTGCAAATGATGTCAGATGTCATTTTTTATTTCTGTCACAATTACTTGACACATTTTAGACACACTTTTGTGGAACATTTTCCACAGATTGCTTCTTTACTGGTGCAACATATCAGTGTCGTTCTGTTGCGGCATTTGGATATTGAGCACATCATTCACTTTTTTGTGGGAGGTTCCTGTTACCTTTTCAGCTAGTTCATCACTTTGGTTGTTTGATGATGTTCCACAAAGCTCTTCAGCTATGCGTTGCTTGTACTCACAACGACTAGTCCTCAATCTTCATGTTTCTTTATACAGTACCCAGCTGTTGATAATTGCAAGGTCAATCACGTTGTAAAAAACATGTACAGGCCAACTTCGGCTTGCTGCCTTTTCAGAATATTTCCTTGCCATCTGGTCAACGACATCCACTCCTGCTTTGGTTTTGTTAAAAAACAAAACAGTCTCTGGTTTCTTTTTAGTGTTATTTTCTGAAGAAACCTGTACGTCCGGGTGAAGTGTGCTCAGTATGATTACAGACTTCGTTTTTTCATTGGTAACAAGTCAAAGTGACGATCGTCGACAGGGTGGTAGTTTTGAAAAGTGTAGTTTCATGCAGCTGTTGGTTTGCCTTAGCAGCATGGGGCAGTTCTCTACAATTTTGGCGAATAACACCAACCAGGATCCATTTTGTCTTTGCTAAGCGTACAGCAAGATCCAGAGATGTGAAAAAGTTGTCACACGTGACGTTGTAGCCGTGTTTGAAGGGGGCCGAATCAGTTTCATTGCAACATCAGTGGGCACACTCACAGAAGTGTCTCTGGTATCATCTTTGCCCAAATATGGAAAGCCGTTATACAAATACTTGCTATCAGCATCAACCATCATCCAAAATTTTAGTCCGAATTTATCTGGCTTGTTTACCATGTACTGAACGAACTTACATCTTGCTCTACACGGAAGCAACTCTTCATCAACGGTCACGTAAACATTTGGCACGTAAGATTTTTGGCTGTTCTCAATGAAGCTGTTTCATAACCAGGATGCAAAGCAAAATTTGTCTTCAACCAGTTGATGCCTTCTTTCAGTCTTTATGTCAAATCGTACAAATCTCATTATTTCCATGAACCTGTTCCTGGAAAGGGTATTACTGAATATTGGGCACTCCCAAGACGTATTCCACAGACTAGAGCAAGGCAGGCCCCTTTGCCCTAACACACCCCTAGTAATAATTAGGCCTATAAACTTGTCAAGTTCGCGTAGTGTCATCTTCCAGTTGACATCCCCTGTGACACGCTGAGCTTCAGAAATAGTACATTTCTGAATATTTCGGAGCATCGCTTCACTGAATATAATTCGGAAAGAAGATGGGCTGCCTTCGATTACACAGTTTGTTGCAAATGCAGTTGGACCAGGCATGACGTTTACAACGTTTTGTTGTTGCAAGCGCCCTCTCTGCACTTGAAAGGTAGATAACTTTTGCCATGAGGATCCATCTTTTCCTGTGAAGTCCTGCACTCCGTCGTCATTTCCAACTGAATCAGTAACTGCATCATGATCCGTATCTTCGTCACTGGAATCAGTCACAATGGGCTCCTCGTCACTCTCCACTGCAGATGGACGTGCATCGTTTCTCAAAGGGTTCTCACTATCACAAAGTTCACCATCAGAACAATCTGATGCAATATTTTGTAAACTCTGCAAAATCTGATGAGCTGTCAACCTTCTCACCATATTTGCAGTCTACTTATGTTTTTGCAGTACAGTACGCATTTCCTTACCCACTACAGAAGCGGCTAACTAAATCTGAATAGGAGAGAAATTGCATTACTTCTGCAGTTATCAGTAATTTCGCAAACACACTATCATACGATTTTACAGACAAATCATAAACCATTCAGTAGTAACTAGTTTATTTTGAAATAAGTGACTGACGCTGCTGCAGCTTACTGCCTTCGAGTAGAGTCTGAAGTTCTAAACCAGTGGTTCCCAAACTTTTGAGCTGTTACCCAAATCAAGGTATAGATTATGTCTAATAACCCTCAAAAATTTTTCACATTTCAGGTCGAAAATTTCTTTTGCAGTGATCGCTCATAAAACAGAACAATGTGGTTTTGGTTTTGCATTACCCTGGAAAAATCGCATTTAACCCCCAGGGGATAATTTACCCCCGGTTTGGGAACCACTGTTCTAAACCATAACTGATAGATGCATCTATTGTCTTCTGGTCTTGTTGCGTCAACACAATGCTGAATCATCACAGTCTTACGCATTGCAGTACAAACACTGCTACGCGTCAAAAAAGCCACTTGGTCATTGAAGGTAGTTTTATGTGTAACTTTCACACCTAAGATTGCTATCAAGAAAAGATAATTGTCTGGAAGTTTCAGGCGAATAGTGCAACTGTTGCCACTAAGCCAGCTGTTACAAAATTGAAATGTGTCAGAAAAGGCACTTGGTCGTTCTAGTATTAAGCAAAATACATTTAAGCATCTTAACACTTTTAGAGCCGCCTGGTTTCGGCGATTTTTTGCAAAAAAACAGCAGTTTTCGGTTGCCTTACCAACGCCTTAGCTCCACCCATTGCGCTAGAGAGCTGTTCAGCGGCTCAAACGGATCGGCCAGTCTAGTAGATTGCACTCGAAAAAAAACTTTTTGCTTGGGGGTGCAGTTTTTTTGTGAGTGATGTCATAAGTGGAGGACTTTTAGGCCACCTTGGCCCACTTTGCCTGGCCCTGGGCGCCAACCGTTAGGTGGTAGTATTTCG
>JGI24158J21664_10011999_pt1 | contig 11502 bp, 9 predicted proteins | sample Ectturendosymbi3_FD_21664 | JGI IMG/M metagenome (IMG submission 21664)
ACAAATGTAGAGAATAAATAAACGTGTTTGCAGCGCACGAGTTTTGCCAGATGGATATCTGCACATTGTACATGCAATGCTGTATAATGCACACTGCAAATTATACTCTACACGTGCACCAGACATGCGCGAATTACTGCCTATGGGCCACGTACAACACATTAAATCAGGAGTCTCAAACTCAAATTGCTCCAAGGGCCAAATGACGACTTAACCGGAGATCCGCATTATTACTAACCGAGGTCCGCATTATGACGCTGACGCAACAATGGCAGTACGCGAACCTTATTAGAAACAGCTTCTGCATATTTCCTGCGAAAGGTACCGTATTTTCGGGACCATAAGGCGCACCGGATTATAAGCCGCAGTATCAAAAATTAAATGCTGGCTGTTCTTTTTTCATACATAAGGCGCACCGGGTTATGAGGCTCATTAAATGAAGCAAAACTTTAAGTCAAAGTGTTTTCAACTCTTTCGCAATAACTCCCGAGTGCATGAGTCGCCACTGGGAGTTTAATCTGTCATTACATACGAGGGAGTTTGATTTGTCGCACATGCCTAATCCCCTAGACGCGAATAGAATAAAGTAAAAGTTGTGCGCGTGTTTTATACGGTGTGCGGCAATGTAGTCACGAGCCCCGCAGCGTAATACGATCTGTGTTATGTGCTAGCTGCTCTCGGACGCTGCTCATTGCAATTGTTGATGGTTTATTACGCAACACGATGGTCTGTTTACAAAAAAATCGTAACTAGCAATTATATAAATAGCACCGCTTGCCGCTTTAGATTGGTACAAGATGAGAAAGCACAACCAGATTCATACATAAGGCGCACCGCATTATAAGGCGCACTTTCGATTTTTGAGAAAATGAACGGATTTTAAGTGCGCCTTATGGTCCGAAAAGTACGGTATTAACCCGGTTAGCCGCAAGCAAACGTAAGAACGGGGGTGGGCCACTGCTCATAGATTGACGGCTAATTTACGGATCCTGCCAACATTTTCATGCCGGCGAACTGGCATTCAAGCGCCAGATGCTGAAGTAGTTTTCATTTTCATGTTTTTGAAGGAATTCATTTTGGAAACAGCAGGTCTCTATGCACCCGAGAGTCAATGCAACTTAAAACAAACAACAGCATCACACAGGACAGTTGCTCGTCGTGTGGAACAGATTGACGAAGATCTAGCAAGCGAGGCGATATCTTTGAAATTATCTTCACGGCGTAAAAGATGCTGCTCATCTCCTAATTTATCAGAGGGATTAACGAAAATTTTAGATAACAAGGGTAGCTTTTCAACATAATTAGTATGAAAGGAAAAACGCGGGGAGATGACTGTTCTGGCCTGGTGTCTACTTTATACGGAAAATATGAAGCTACCATAGTGTAAACTTGTCGATGTCACAACGGATGGATCTTCAACATGCGTTGGCTTCTGAAAAAAATACAGGATAAAGTAAATGAGAAAGATCTTCAACAGGAGGTTACTTTATTTTGTTTCATGATACACCAGGAACCTCTGTTTAATATTGAAACTCGATCATATCGTGAATCCAGTCATGAGAGTTGTGAAATTTATGACCAAGCAAGGCGACTTCAGCCGCTCAGCGCCGTCAGTTCATTACATCTCTGGAAGAAACTGTTGCAAAATCACCGAGACTTGTCGCGTCCGCAGGCAAATATCTTCGGAAATAATGCGAAGTCCGATGCATTTTGCGAAGTGAGCGGGACTTGCTGATGAGCTGAACGTGAGGCTTCAAGCAAAAGCACGACATGTACACAAATGTGGGAGCTGTCAAATGCTACCTGTCTTCACTCTCCAAGCAAAGTTCTAATAAATGTTTAGTTAGTTATTCGCAGCGGCCTGAAGGAGACCAGCGGAAACACAAGAAATGCAGCAAGTCGCTAGACGGCCAGCACAGAGTTTTGTGGTCGATTTTCTAATTTTGAACATATTGACATGCTCTCCAGCCACAAAATTTTAACAGCAACACAAGAGCTGCATTTAGAATCGATCGATCTGCAATGTGATCCTGTCCTCAAAGAGAAGTTCAATTGTCTCAACTTGAATGATTTGTATGCTTCACTTAAAGAAATTGAATTTCCAAACCCCGGAGGATGACACGGAAGTTGTTGGCATTGTTTGACTCAATCTATTTGTGCGCAGGCGTTACGTCATTAACGTTAAAGCGACCGTGACAGAGCGAAGTTAATTGAGTAATGTCTCAAATCTATCTTGAGAATTGCCACCACTAAGCTAACTCTATCGTAGTGATGAACAAATGCGAAGCTCTCGTTAAACAGAACTCAGATACGCTTCAGGCATCTAACTGTTAGTTTCATCTCATGCCCGTGTGCTTGTCGTGTTTAATAAGCTCTGAGCAGATAGCCAAAGGCATTGGGATATTAGTCTGCGTTTATTATTGTATAGGTTTAATTTTGCCTTTTAGTTTCGTAGGTGTGGTGCTTGATGGTTGCACATGGCTGCGGGGCTGCACAGATTTGTTGGTCAAAACTATTTGTTGATAAATAAATAGCTGTTTGCGCCTCGTCAGTCACCGTCGCGATTTAGTTGATAAAATTGTAGAATTTGCAAAACAAACCAAACATGTTACTCGGTCAAACTATGAAACAGTCAAAAGTTTCGCTAGCAATCACCCCTCTGTCAATTGCCTAAGCATCTTTGTTAGTTTGTCACAATATGCTTGGAAACGCACAAATGGCAGTTAGTAATGAGTCAGTGGTGGATGACTTGTACTACAAACATACCAACGTGTTTGACACCATTACTGATGCAGCGAGTTGTTTTAACGAACGACTAGCTTTATCTTGGGGTAACAAAGGAGGCCTATTGCTTGAAGTTGCAAATGCATATGAATATTAATCAAATAATTTTGGTTCTGAATTGAATTGAAAGTACTGTGTGTTACAAGCGCCAACTATAGTGCTTGTTCAGAAAGTTCTAGAGTAAATAGCAATGTGTGCAGTACACATTGGCTGGTGCAGGGCTCAACCAATTTTTACCAAAAAGTCTACTTTTTCGCATTTTTTGGATTTAGTGGCTGTAAACATAAGTTTTATACACATTTCACCCAGGCTGCTTTTTTTCGCTTAGACATTTCGGTCATTTGTCCCATGTTGTATTAAAACTTGCCGTAAAAGTATTCACTAACCTATATTCTTGGTCATTATGACCGTATTGACATCATTTTGTTCGGTCACTTAAAAAAAATCGGTCTGTAACCGAAAAAAACCTAGCACCCGGGTATTATGTTTTTCTTCAAAAAATAAGTTAATCAACAACCCCGATTGATACTTAATATAATAGGCCTTTGCAGAGATGTGTGCTTGCCATGCGTACCGACTTCGCTTGATTATGACCTACTACATTAAGAAGAGCAGTTTCATTGGTTGCTTTGGCGTTTGTTGGCTTGTAGTCAGCACTCAGCATTGTTTATTTTGCAGCCCTTCGGTCAGCCTGTATTTACCGCTCACAATCATCCGCACGCAACCAGCCATTCGCACTCTTCGCAACAACGTTCTCCCAATGTTGTGGTGGGTAGCATGCTACTTGAAATAAGCTTTTAGTACCACTGTATTTGTGAGCAAAACCAATAAGGTCGATTAAAGCTCAAAACTCGTGGCAGGGGCGAAACGATCATTGGACACCACTGACAGATTTTTAAGGGGGAGCTCACTCCTTAATTTTGACGCTGCGCTTTGCCTATAAGTTCAATAGCAAAAGCAGGTGTCAAATTATCAAAAATATCGCCTGTTACAAACTTGGGTCGTTCATAGTTTGTACAAGACACCGTAATAGTTTACAAATACTATTAATAGATTATAATTTCCGTTTACTGGATTTTCTCGCCCAACCAAAGCTCGCGATGAGGTAATATTTCCGTTTCTTTTGTTACTCGAAGGTCAAACCAAACTCAGCGCAGATTGTGCCACAGAATGCGTCGAAGCTGCCGCAGAAACCCATGGCAGCGTCTACGTCACAAAACTTCTCCAGCAAGGTCGGTCGTGTTTGTAGTGCGTGCGTTTAGTGCTTGGCTTGCACTGCTGCGTCTGTACGGTCGGTTGTGTTGATTCAATTTATCAATTAATTTTTTGTCAAAACGGCTTCACTGTTCTGAACCATCGGTAAAAGAAAAGTGGCGTGTCCTGGCCTGATGAATTACTAAAATTCATCGTTTTGCCGCCTACAAACTGTCACGCGCGTTTCAAAGTAGCGACGACAATGCTATCATGCACATCTTGCCGTTCATGTTTTTATCGAAAATGGGAGAAGTTGCAAATTTATTTTTTTTAACTCTGGCAGCTTTCCGGCCAGAAAATTTGCTGCATTTTTTCTGTTAAATCCGCTGTATGCTGCTTGTCGCGATGTGGCTTTTGGTCAAACCCGGCGCCGCCATTGCTTTTGAGAAACATTTGTGTGGCGCGCCAACGAAACAATCCCAACGGCCAATCGGAAATTTACCTTTGCTCGTTTGGCGTTGCGCAACAGTATTTTATTTACGCCACCTCCGCTCTCAGGCGTCGTCGGCGCAGGTTCAAGCGAACCGCAACGCGATGGCGGCGATGCTTCAAATGCCGCAGCTCGTCGCTGCCGCTGGCGGATCGCACAACGCCGCCGCTCTGCTGCGTGGACATCCGGGACTTAATATGCAAGGAGCGGCCCATTTGCTGCTTGGTAAGAACGGACGAGTCTCTTTTTTGCTTTGCAAAGCCAGCTTAGTCCTGACTTGTGGTTCGTTCGAAAGCCCTATGTTTACCTGAGCTGAAATGAATAATGAATAATGAACCCCTGCGCTTTTTCGTCAAATAGTTCTATCTGAATAAGAGACGATGAAGCCTAGGTAGTAGGCGAAATCCATCCTCTGTTAAGATCTTAGTGTCAGACTCCTAGCTCTGAAAGGATTCCTTTCGATGGACAGTTTCCGTCAAATATGTTGAAGTAGAATTGCCTTCTTGTGCCTTTCATTCTTTTGCATACCGCACCACTGCTGCTGCGAGCGGGTGTCGCAAAGGCCGCAAATATCGCTTCAAATGGTTTAGTTCGTTAAACTGCAGCAAAAACTTCGAATGGTGGGTAGCACGCTGGTTGTTATAAAATCTAGTTACCTCCTATCAGCGTTGGTTGCCATTCAAATTCCGATAACATACAAAACGGAATCCAATTGGCTTTCAACGTCACTTTTATTTTTCTATAATAAATCTTGGTGATGTTGCGTGGGTAGTTGTCATGGTTGCACAACAAATACGTGAATGTTGGAAGTCGCTTGGCTAAGTTGCAGACTATTTCTTACGATACAGCCGTTACGATTCGGACCGGAGATCTACCGATTGCAATAAGCTTTATCCAGCCTGATATATCAGCTTGAGAAAGAAAAACATGAAAATGGTTTTCACGTGTATTTTTTATGCGTTTGTCGTTGCTTTTACCAAAGCCATAACACCGCGCGTTATTGTATATGTTTGTACAATTCGTTTTGAATTTATGTATAGTTCGTGTTAAAGTAGTCAAGTTCAATGAGGCTATTCCTGCCAACTTAAGTTAATCCAGAATCCTACTCAACTGAGTATCGGCGCATTCCAGGCAGTCAGCAGAATGACTTGACCGCCAAAATGCAACAGCTCTTACAACAGCAGCAGAAATTACTCCAGCAACAACAGCAACCGAGACCAGCGCCCAACTTCAAACAGCAACAGGTGCGAACTAGTTGTGATTTTGGTTGGCTCTATTCCGATTTACAAATAACGTGCTGCGGTTCAGGAGCCCGCTTGCTTGTTCCTTCGTTTGTATTTTGAGAATTTTTCTGCGTGTCCCAGCAATAAGATTTGCCATTTCCGTTGGAAAGGAACATTTTGTAACTTCCTTACATTGTTTACTATTTGGAGCTCACTGAATGCTCAAATCTTCGCCTCAAAACGTCATCATCCAATCCAGAATCTTGCTGCTTCAAAACGGCTCGATCCAGCTTATAACCAAAACGCGAGCAATATGTGTCAACTTTGTTCTCTTTCCAACCGATTTTTGTATTATTATAAATCGCCAATTTTACAGTAAATCGTGCAAACTCATTCTCCTGTTCAACTGGAGGTATTTAGTGATAATCACCGAATTTTTATTCTCATGGCTATAAATTAAAACAACGCGACATCCATGCTCGATTTTCTTTTCATGCGAAGTGTTTGTGTGCAGGCATCCGCCAAGCTCGCATTGCGGAAACAACTGGAAAAGACTCTGTTGGAGATTCCTCCTCCCAAGCCTCCTCCGCCCGAGATCACTTTCCTCCCAAGCGCTGCCAGCAACGAGTTCATTTGTCTTATTGGCTTGGAGGAGGTGCGGTGTCGTTTGATTTCCAAGCATTTTGTCCCTTTCCAATTCAACAGTCTCTGGAAGTTTTGAGGCTAGGTTGTTAACAACTGCAAACAGAAAGTAACTGGGTACATTTGTAAGACGATTTCAAGTGTTTCCGTTAAAACTACAGTCGTTTTAAGCAGTATATATTTGGTAAAATTGTAATTGTTTGATTCACCACATTCACCACAAATTATTTGATTCACCACCTCCGAGTTCGAGGCTCGTGTTTCCGGCCCTTTTTCTGCTTATTTGTAGCGCCATATTGTCGGCATGGTGCCTTTCGGTTTGAAAACTGGAAAAAAAACGCTCGAATGAATTCTTGTGATGTTCACGTTCGTTATTTGGTTGAGGATGAAACAATGACCGATTTGTTCATGCCAAGTGTGCCATTCATTTGTTTTGCTGCAGGTTGTCTCGAAGATCCAGGCTTTGCAGAATAAAACCGAAAAGGCTGAAGACAGCGTTCTACCCCCCTTCGTTTGCGTGCAATGTGAGTTTCTGTGCGAAATCAGTTCTGTTAAGACACAGAGTGAGGCTGAAAACAGGCCTAGGTTGCCTGATGAGGTTTTGGAAAGTAGTTTCAGGCAAATGTGCTTGTGTCACAGTCCGTGTTGGTTCGAATGCGAAAATATTCTGTAATGCTGGTTACAGAACATGCTTCTTTTGATTGATTTTGTCTTTTCGTGAGGATTAATTACGTTGTTTTCCTCCTTTTTTAATGTGCGAACGCTGACTTCACGAAAGTTAAAATTTTCTTGTGAAAGTGCGAAACGCATTATTTTATCTGCGAAGAGAGAACTTAGTAACGTGGTAGAGGTGATCCAGCTGCAATAATGCTGCCTATTCGAGGCTGAACAGGTGTGAGACTACTTTAGTTAAATATGTAGTGGGTGTAGTTGCGTACTAAGTCATGCCTTGCTGTGCTTGTGTGATTGATTTCGGAATTTTAACCCTTAGCCCTTGGGTTAGATCTGTGTTCAGTGATTGTCGAGGTAGGTTACTATGGTGACGAGTTCCTACTGGAAGCTTTTATTTCAGTGCAGTACCCTTCTTGAAAAAATTATATCTGTGTCTACAAAGTATTTGGTCCGTTACTAGTTCCACTTAAAACACGCTCGACTCAAATATACGCAAAGTTGTGGTTACGTTATGACTTGCAAAGTTCGTCATTCGCCTTTGTGTGCCTAGCAACTGATTTTGATGTTAGGTATCGGGTAAATGTTCCTTAGCTTCGTCGAACAAATGGTGCAAAAAAGGTTGAATGAATTTTTGCCGAGAAAAAAACAGCAGTTGCAAAAATGTGCTGCATATCATTCATAATGTTTCGTGTAGTTTTTGTTGTGTAATTGTGCAATGCCTATTCCTCACGTTTTCATCATCAGCTTTCAGGCAGAACTTGCGTTTGAATATGCTTTAAGTATTGTTGACTGTCCAAGTAATGGAGGCAGATGCCAATATGACGTAATTTGGCTGCGCTTGATTGATCCTGTTCGTTCACAATCAATCTTGGGCGAAACAAAACATTGTGGTTTAGACTTCAGTAATGAAACGGCCACATTTACAAGTTTGGTGACCTAAAAACGCCTGAAAGAAAATTTGAGAGCCAGACGCTGTTTTGGGTACTTGTTTTCAGGTGTTATTTGCCCGATTGTCTTTTTTAAAAAAGTAGTAAAATTAGGATAAATGTCGAATGTTTTCTGACAAGTGTGGATATTATGACATGGTGCATTTACCAACAAACGATTTTTCTATAAAATGTTGGTAAAAATTTGCTATGCTATCCACTGTCAAACGCGAACTAGAATGTAGTTCTTAATAGTGTTTCACTCTACGTTCTAACGGCGACTACAAAGCCACTGTAACAGAACAGTATTCTTCCGTAATAAAAGGCAGTTTTTGTAAGTCTTCAAATAATTCGTGTCAAAGAAGTTCTTGTTACCGGTACTGTAAGCTGAGATTGGTTTGTTGGATATCGTGTCCTACTGAGGCAAAAATACGAAATCGATTTCTGGCAACAACGCCGAGAACATTTCTGTGACACAGGCTTGGTCACAAGTTCACTTAGAGTCCCGTGTGGTCATCCGCGATAAAGGCGTGTTATTCGTCAACCGCTTGCTGTCGAGTCTGAGATGCGTCTTCACTTTCTTTTCCTTACAATTTTCCTGACTTCACCCCGTTTACCTTTTGTCTCGGTAATATCCTACTATTACCTTCGACGACTTCGGGCATTTTCGCTTATTTCCAGCAACCACTTCGGGCATTTTCGCAGGTGAGAAGGACTTCAGTCCTTTGTGGAAAGTGAACGCCGATCGCGACCAGGTGATGTGCTTGCAGTGCGTGATGACCAATCAGAAGAAAGCTCTCAAAGCCGAGCACACCAACCGTTTGAAGACAGCCTTCGTGAAAGCCCTGCAGCAAGAGCAGGAAATAGAACAGAAAATACAGCAGCAACAACAGGTGGTTCTCTACCCCTTCGTTCTTCGGCTTTTTCGCAGTAACCGCATGTTTCGACCAAACTGCCTGCAGACCGTTATGTGCAATCAGGCCCGTGTCCATTGGAGTGCATTCGGGGTCAGAATTCCCCAAATGTTTTTGTACCCCCCAAATTTTGTTGTGCCCGTAAAATTTTGTATACAGTTAGTTTTAAACATAAAATGAAACCAAAATCTTTCTCCCCTAACATGCATTTCACCCCAAACCTTAAAACGTGGCTGAGTGCAGTCACCACACACTTTCGCGCTATATTTTTGGTGATTGGCATGAAAAAGCCCAGAACTGACCGAAAGGAAACCTTTGGGCTTTGACAGGTGTAGCTGTGACGCACACCGCTCGTCGGTCATCTTCCTTGGGAAGGCATTCCCAAGTAGCGAGCATTTTGTCGCAGTGTCGGATCACACATACAATGTCGCAACCGGGCCACATATAGCATATAAGGCCACATAAGCAAAAATCACAACAACAACCAATGTTCTCATCAACCTCGCAACTGCATCGTACAATTATTTCAGATGCGCGACCATGAGGACGAATGTACCAGATCGCCATGGGCATGAAGTTGGCTGTCTTGCTGTAGGTGTCAAAATAGCCCCACGTATTTTGTTCTCCCTAAGCAGGTTTGCTGTGCATTCTTCAACGCCTTGCGACTGACGTAGTTGCTCGCAACCCGGTTTAAGTGTTGGCGGCGAACCGATGCGCCGCAGGGAGGTATTTTCACAACGACGCGCCAACAAATCGCCTCACGTCGATTTCTTGATTTTAACGAACTCGCAGAAGGCGTCCCAGGAGAAGGTGCTGACTGGCAACGAATCGCTCGAAGCCGCTGTCGCCGCCGCCGCTTCTCAGCTTCAGAAGCAACAGCAGCAGTTGAAGAAATTGCAGGAAAATCAATTGCGTCATCACCAGCAACTGCTCCAGGTAAGGGCGCCGGATTTCCCGGAGATGCAAGTCGTGTGCTGCTCAAGTCACAGCAGTTTTTTGGAAATTGCGTTGAAACACATGGCGCCGGAAAAAAAACGGANAAGTAATTTTTGCATTATAGGTCGAAATAGTTAGAAAGCGGAAACATAAAGGCCAACTTGAGTTTTGTATTGAAAACANTGATTACGTTGCAAATAACTTTCGNTCTAAAATTAAAAGCTTTGGCGAAACCATTGTGAAAACTGAAGAAAACAAATTTGAAGGCCGCACTTTAGTTTCGTATATTCTTCTATCCTGTTTCGTTCATTCACAGAAATTGGTGCCTTACTTTTCAAGCTGTTTTGCAGCACGGTGGTTTTAACTTATAATTGCAACAGCACTGGATCTTTTGCTCGATACCCATGCTGGCATGAGTTTTGCCAAGTTCTAATCGTTGGATGTCATACCTGTTTCTTTAACTTTGGCTGATTTATAGTATTGGGGGATTCCTACGCTTGCTTGAGTTATCGACGTCATTGATATGAAGCACGTTAAATGCGTTGAAATAGCACGTTCAATGTGTTGAAATGGTACGTCAAATCTGTTGAAATGGCACGTCAAATCTGTTGAAATAGCACGTCAAATGTGTTGAAGTAGCACGATAAATGTGTCAAGCAAATCTTTCTCAGAGAGCTCAACAGCAGCTCCAGCAGCAGCAGCGCAACTTCGCCGCCAGCTTCAGGCCGACCGCTCAGCAGATTCGAAACGCGATGGCGCCTGTACAGTTCGGAGGCTTCAACCCCGGTAAGTTCCAGGCGCGCGGATTCACCCCCCAGTCAGCTCCAAAACGTCCGAATCGCAACATCTTTCACCCGCTTGCTTCAAAACATCGCTTTTTATCAACGGTAGAGGTGCAGTTGTTTAAGGATGTCAACGAAATATCATTGCGCAGTCGGCTTTAAAGCTTCCAGTAATTCAGTGATGGCACGTCGTGAACGCATTCCATTCGTATACTTCCGCTATCGTTTAAGAAGTCGGTGCGCGTGGGTCACGCGACTTCGCATTTGTTAACATGTGAGGAACGCTAAGAAGATGTATTAGTGATTGCCGGCAAAGCCGCAACCAGCTGGTATCTTCGGGTTGGGGAAAACTGATTGCTGTTACTTGTTGCTGTATCTAACAAATAAACACGTTTTTGAAAATTTAGCGAGGGTGCAATTGCCCGGTTGCCTCCCCTTCTTGGTTGCGGGCATGATTGGCAACGTGTGTGTGACTTGGGAAATTCGCCATTTTGTGCATAGGGGATTACGTAGGAGTCGATTAAAACGGTATGATATGCTTTGTACGGTGGGTGAAAAACTTACTGCCGAGAAAGTTCAAGATGCTTCACGTGATTTAGACTTTGATCCCGCTAAACGGTAACGTTACGCTGTATTAAACAAGATTTGGCACGTACCATACGAACGCAGTTGCTCTCACACACCAACCCGTGCTGCCTAAACAACTTGCAAAAGAATAACAGGTTTAGGATGAAAATCTATACCTGCCGGTCAAAATTCAAGGCTGGCACAGGTAAGCCACAAGAACAGTACCGCAGCATGAGTCCAACTTTTTCCAAGCAAACAATTAATATCAAAACACATGAGATTCGATCAACTTTTAGCACAGATGGTTTAGTTCTGTTCGCCCCTCTGTGGAACGTTGCAGGAGCCATTTTCACGTAGAGGCAACAAAAAGGG
>JGI24158J21664_10012003_pt1 | contig 11500 bp, 9 predicted proteins | sample Ectturendosymbi3_FD_21664 | JGI IMG/M metagenome (IMG submission 21664)
TCTCAAGAAACAAGTAACCAGTATTCTGCCTGACTCAAGTGCCGTGAAACGAACTTGATATACTTTCAGACGAATTGCTCGTTTGAACCGATCTTTTAAGTTCGGCACATTTCAACCCATCTCTCATCAAAGCACGCGTAACAAAGGCCATTTTTTGAAGAACGCATTCAGCTTTGTGACGTCATTGACACTGTACGCTTTCCCGACTTGCAGCCATGAGCGCAGCAGAAGGCGAGACTGACGAAAATACCATCAAGGGAAAGTCCACGTAAGTTATAACGAAAATCGAATATGTGCCAAAGGCTGTAAAAAAACAGAAGGAGAAATCAATTCTTCGATATTATTGCCCCATAGCGAGTACATTTTAAATCGTTTTCAGAGCCATGACGAGTTCCGCTTATAGTTATATGTCCGTCTACGATATCCACGACTTTTGCAGGGCAGGGGCAGCATAACAAGGCTTGTGTACAAGTTTTTTTTAAGCTTTCATTAGCAAAGGATGGATGTGGACTGCGACAGCTACAACGCAGTCAAGCTTTTACTGGAAACCGTACGAAGAAAATTTATGTCACTGCGGTCTCAGGATTGCCTTAGTTTGCTGCGTGCCATCGTCTGCTTTCGATTTCAAAACTATAGGAAAATAATGCGGTCGCGATAGAACAAGTGTCTAAAACAGTGTCTTAACCGGGGGGCTCGCCTCGTCAGGGCGGCGTCAATACGTTTCAAGGGGGGCGCGAGCCCTTGTGCTCTTTGCAACATGGACAATTTCATCAATAAATCAACCAATAAATACGTTTGCTTACACAACTTGCTTATTGTCAGAGGAGGTGAAACAAAGACCAATTGCTTAAAGGTTGCGTGGTAAAAAAAAGGTTGAGAACCACTGGTTTAAAACGTTGTTTCGACATCTGAAAGTTGCGGCCCACCGCAGTTTCTTTCTCGCTTCGCCCTGTTTATGCACATGGTCGTGGAGCAAATCAAGGACACGCAAGCAATCGATGTCGGGTCGCTGGTCTGAGAAAGACAAGCGATCGATCCGATGTTGCCGCCAGTATTTCAACAACCGATTCGTGCACAGTCATGGTGGGCGCTTTGAAAGCAGCTGTTTTCATTTTCCACCACAGCAACTGACTCATTCGCTGCTTTACAATTATCAGTTATCACACGATTCGGCAATACTTTTGGAGTTTTCCCTCGTTTCAACAAGGCCTTTCACAAGCCCGGCTCTGCTACGAATCCAAAAAACTCCGCGAGTTCTAGTTTGGGGGATCCACCTAAAGCGAAAAAGGTGTTGACTTCAAATGTGCGCGGAGGACAGTGAAAAAGTTTCGCATGTTCTGAATTATCAAACCAAAATGACATACGAACTTTGCTACGCGTGACCGAATTATGAGCATACCATCCGTGAACTTTGTTTATGCAATCAATTCTCTTAAAATGGCTGTTAGTTGCTTAAACGAAGCGCGATTCTACCGAAATAGGAAAATTTGTTACGAAAGATTTTTTCAGAAAAACAAATCGTCTGTGAAGGATGCCCTAGTGTTCTTTAACCATTTCACAAACCCTTGCTTCAGTTTCAGACGTCACTGAATCACCGTCTCGGTCGCTGAGGAAATAACATGATGCTCAGATGTTCATTTCGGTCTGAACACGCGCAGTCAAATGCCGAAAACAGTTTTTAATCCCAAGATAACCGGACCACCTGATAACACGCGTGCAGTAGCGCGCCACCGACACGCATGAGCGCCGAGTAAGCCGACACTGAAACGACGTAACGCGGGGTTTCGCCAAAACCGGGGGCCAAACGCCGCCTCGGACAGATGGGCGCGAAACCGCAGCAGGTGCGCCACGGTGCGAGGAAGTCGAGAAAAAGCAAATCCATCACGATGAAATCTGACCGTGCAACGCCTGGAAGATGATGTCATGAGCAAGGTTCTACGGCCCAGGCGAGGACAAAGGTGTGAGGCAACGAAGATACGGTCCAAAACGGATTCGATTTCCTTAGGGGTGCGACTCAGTCTCGACGAACCTAAGCCCAGAACTAAGACACACTTTACCTCGCGGTTTCCCATGGTCTGTGACATCAGATTGGCTGACGATTTTTGGGGCTTAAACCTTCATCGGTTTAAGCAGCTGAACGCGCTGACGTGCAAGACGATCACCGCAAACGCGGGAAAGCAACAAGTGAACATGAGCGAATCATAGTTTGCTTTTTCTGCCACAAAGCCTGCTTAGTTCAAGAAGACTTCACAATTCTGTCACTAAACGCTGGCCACAGACCCCGCGCGAGACGTTGCCTTTCAACGATTTACACATTTTTCAATCAACAATTTCCAGGGCGAAGTTTCTTTTCCTAATGTATCTTATAAATCTCGGTCTACGACTCCACGCAGGTAACCACAACAGAAACCATGAGTTCCGCTGGGATTTAACCAAGTTAAGAGCTTTTCTTGGACTTAAAAGCACCATTACACATGACGGTAACAACCTGTTTTTCCGGAACTTTCCTATGCTTTTTTGAAATCCGGACTTTTACAAGTTCATTTTCTTGTTTCTCAGCGGTCTCTTCTTTTGTCTGGCTTGAAGTCCCATAGCTTTCTTAAGCTCAATAGATCCACATTGAAGTTTAGAGCCAAAATTTAAATGGGCTTTCATATTTCAAAATTCACAATTTCGTAACGATGAACAGGAACGTCACGACCGAAACAACGTCCACCAACAAAATTGCCTTCAGCGGTTTTTCATCTCACACCACAAGCAAACGTTCTGACGATATCTAGTCGATGGAATCGACCTGTAAACCTTTTTTTCTGCGGTGCGCCACCACAGTATATCACCGTGCCAGAGTATCACTTCGACCGAACGAGACCCGGAACTAGGACAGGTAGGGCCAGCTGGATTTTCAGGACAAGGAGGATGAGTCGCAAAAAAATGACTTTCTCGAGGACAAAAAATAACCATCACCCTGATGAGTACTCGGTCTGCGCAGTATTGAGCATATAAGGCCACGCATTTTTGCTGGGGACGACAGCACAGAGAATTCACAATTCACGATTTTGGGAGAACAAAGTTTCTCGATCAACAACAGGTCGCTGCTTGGAGACCGTTTATGCATCCGTCCGACAGAACAACTCATACATATTTTTAAAAGGCGACATTCAAACTCACCGCACATCCGTCTGACGTCTTGCAGAGCGTAAGCGTCCCGGTCGCAACCGGTGGCCGAGGCCACATCGCTCATGTCCAGTGCTACAGAGATTTCTACGCTTGTTACTACATCGTATGGGACGCAAGTGATGAGCTCTGGCGACGTTGCGATGGTGACTCGGTGTTGTCGAGACGAAATGAGCTCGATTCGTTTGTTTATTCCTGAATTGAACCGGAAAAGATTGAAACGCAACAAATGCCAAATAAAGCAGTCGCTGCAGTTCGCTTGCCTGTAGGCGTACTCCATTAACTCCAGCGTCTCTATTCTTTGCATATTTCGTAAAAAAGTGAGCCGGGTGATCAAGGAAGCTCAGATAAATAATTCATTTTCGCATCAGCGGAACAAGTATGGTTTTGACACGTTCCATACCAATCAAGTCGCTGGAAAGGAACCATCAAATATTTAGTGTGGAACGTATAAACAGCCGGGGAGCAAACAATGCCAGCATCGAGCACAAGGCCGAGGAGTGGGCAAAGCGACGCAAGTCTCTCCCAGCAGACAACTACTAAAAGCATCGCCCACCAAATCAGCATAATGTGCGCGGATATTTGAGAGGCGTCGCCAGTCCCGAATCGCATCTATGCGTGCTTAAGCCGTCCTTCATTTTTAACGGCCGACCACAGTTACTACTACGCAGCGGATAAACGATCATGTAAACATAAGGTTCGGCGTCCAAAGTTGACCGGTCTTCCAATTACAGGCAGCTGTTTTTCGTTTTATGCAGCAAGGGCAAAAACTTCACGCGTTAAAAATTAAGATTTGCTGCCCGTACGCCGGTGGTTTCAGCGAGAATTGAACGAACTTTTCATGCTCTCGCGTAAAAAAAAAACAAGGAGATAGAACTCCTGGAGCAAAAAGCCTCAACACCCGAATCGCTAACTCCTTGAAACAATTACCTGACCACATGCTTTGGCAAGCAGGCTTGACTTTGACAACGACCAGGGCTGGGTCTGACTTCCTCTTGCCACAGTCGTGCGCGATCACCGACGCGTTGAATATTTGATCCCTCTCCGACGCTCTAATGCGCCGTCGGGAAAACAGCACTCCTGTTGAAAGGATGGTGCCTGTTAGGATCGTGTACGACGAAGGGCCGGGCGAACAGCCAGCGCCGAAAAGCACGAAATCGAATTAATGAAATCAGCCACTTGCACGAGACGTATATAATTTTATTTTCTTAATTTTAATACGTTTTTGAAAAAAAAAACATCCTTTGAATTGAGGGTTCAGTGGAGCAAAAAACAAAACACTACTAGCCAGTGTTTTTAAGGTTTTTTTAAGAGACCGAAACGTTCTCTCAAATGTATCCAACGGTCCCTCAAAATACAGTGGAAATCGTTGCATAGCCACCACAAAATACACTGAAACCTCGCTTGACGACCATCTTGGTATTGAGATGAAAGAGTTACGGTCTCTTAAAAATGTCTTAGCGGTCACTAAGGTCAAGCCTTAAAAAAACCTGCTACTAGCTCTTTGCGATTGTGCTAGAATCCGTGTTCTTTCATCCAGTCTCGAACAGATTGCTAGGTTCTGCACTAGACTGCTGTATGGATGGGTAATGGCCAACAAACGACCTATACGAAGTTTTTTGCCCCGCAGCTCCCGTTATCATCCACTTCAGCTAACAACCAGTAAGTTGTCGGAACAACAACGTATGTTTAAGACAAACGCTGTAAGCATTCAAGTTTTCGAAATGGTCGAAATTTACGCGGGGCAGCCGAAAACATCGTTCTTTGGCCTTCAACGAACGCGCCAAAGAATGGGTCACTCTCGGCCAACAACCAAATGATTTCATTAAAAAAAATGGAAAAGCAAACCCATACCAAACAAGTAAATTAGTTTTAACTGCGGTAATGAGCATGAACGCAACCAACCAAGCCGGCTACCTGCCGAACCACGCTGTGTACAAAACCTTGTTGAACTCCTTAAATTTTCTGGCGTGCCTCGGTGTAAAAGATAGCACTTAGGCAAGCGACTTGTATTGGTATCCGAAACAGTTGAACGGACAGGCACCGCAAACATATGAATTCGCAAAACTTTCGAAGTTGGTGACGAAAACTTTTGCGCAAACGTTAGATAGACAAATTGGACCTCTTGGCCTTTGTTGAAATATAAAAGAATTTGAACCGGAGTACATTCTGCGATCAAAAAAGAACAGAACGAAACATCTCGCCGTGTCTTCATTATAGCAGATCATGCGAAACAGGGGCAATCCACAAAATGATGGGCAAAAAGGTCATTCCAGGTCACACTAGTCCAAGCGATAACAATAAAATAGTGCTCTCTGACGCCAACATTGACGTATTTTGCTGGCGCAATGACGCTCAGCGCATTTCATTAACGCCTCGACAGCGATGGCAATAAAAGCAGTAGAAGTGGCGCAAATGTCGCCGGTCGTACAAGATCAACACGAAACAGGTAGACAGCGGTGGTAAGAAAGGACGCGCTTCGCCAGTTCTCGTCTGAAGTCGCCCGTCGCATTGAAGTTTCATTTTACTCAAACAAGGGGTGAGGCAATCGACGCAACAATACAAGAAATTAGTAGCCGCCCGCAGCGACCTCGAACGGTCAGACAACAATCGTTCGTCGTCGCCGGTCCGCAAATACGCATCAGCGAAGATATCTCGCATTTGATGACCGAACCTGACAGCGACTTTTGATGCGCTTCAAACACCTGTAGAAACAAGCAGGTCGTCGCCGAGGACTTGGCCCGCAACGGGGTTTGTTTCGTCGTCTGTTTCCTGATTCCTGCGAGAGCTCGCACTGAGGCATCTTTGCGCACAGGGCGAAGTCGTACATGACCGTTCTGCTGTTGGTCATTCGCAAACCAAGCGTTAAACTACAAACACAACCGTGTATTGTCAGAAGGTTGAGCGATGAATCACACCTCCCTGACTAGAGACCCGCAACAAAGTTCCTGTTTGCTTTTAAAGAGATTTCAGTAACCTCTCCGCTTTGCGCCAATGTTCATTTGTCAACGCCATCACCGCCCTTTGCGTTTTTGATCCGAAGCAACGTCACTTTCATGGCCAAGTCCAGTAAAAGCAGCATCGCCTGGATTGGACTGGGAAGCTGTATCGCCTAGCTAGGTGACGGTCAAATTGCAGGTGACAGTTTAATAACATCGACGGATGAGCTAATCCGCCAGAAAAGTGTTTCGCTGTTGTTTGCATTGCACTCTGCGGAAAGTCGGTGTGGTATCACCTAAGCCGGGTCATAAAAACATTTTCAGTGGGTCACAGGGCTATTTCGAAAAGACCACACGTCGTACGGCTTTTCGCATATAAACCTTTCCGTATTTGTGTTTTGTACGGGTGCACTTCAATCCAACGAAATGAATAAAAGGCATGTGCCTGTTTGTTAAACTTTACTGATGATAAAATCCATTTTAACCTAAAATCGACTTGTTCATGACCATTGTCTAGATCAGATACCATCAAATGTTCTCTTCACAAAGGGCCGACTAAGTATGAGAGTTGACGATCGCCAGTCGGGTATCTCCTTCGTTCAATATAGTAAGCAGCACCGAAGGATATTCAAACCGAATGGCGAAAAATGCAATGCCCGCTTTTCAGCGCAAATCTTTTTACGGAACCCCGTCATGTTTTCTGGAGAGCGCGAAAACTTTAGTTTGACTGTATCGTTGTATATTAGCCCATTTTATGGCACAGTTGGTGGGCTGGAAGAAAAACAACTCAGCGGGGTGCATCCGGCCCGCGGGTCGCAGCTTGGTGACCACTGCTAGATAATAAAGAATTTAGGAGCAAACGCTAAACATTAATCAAAATGACGTAACAAAGTCAAAATCCTTGAAGTTGAATGCCACATTCGCTGTACTCTGCCGTCAGCAGATCCAAGAATGCCGAACCTTGTAGCTACAAAATGCAGGAACATCCTTCTTATTGAAAGATGAGTACTGCAGTAATTTTGTTAAAAAATGATTGGTAAAAGCCAGTTTATCTTTTGTTTTCAAAGTTTAAACCAGCGTTCCGAGGGCCGCATGCGGTTCCCAAGCACCCTTTGTGCGGCCCACAGCAGTCTCTCAATAAAACCTCCATTATTTTGTGTTACAGACCTCCTTCTACTATAAAAAAATGTTTCATTTGACTTGTGTTAAAGTATTTTTAGTGCGGCTCTCTAACAAAGTCGTAGTGCTGGATTTGGCTCCCTTCAGCGAAAAGGTTGAGATCCACTGGTTTAAACAATCGGGTGGCCCACGTATTCGTTGTTAGATTATGACAACTTTACAACACATAGCTAGCCGCGATCCGCTTTTAAGTAAGCATGTGGACCACAGACCTTACTCTTTTCGCCACGCTCAAAACGTAAAACCGATCATTTCTCATCGCAGAATAAAAATTTAGAAGAAAAAAGCTTCGGCATAGTGCTTCGCAAGCAGAGCTCAAGCGAAAGTTCAAAGTATTTGCATGTTGTTGTTTTTTTCAAATCTGAATCCCGTGNTGNCGCGGTTTTCTTCCACACCTGTACATCAGCTTCACTGCTGACGCATCANAAGAGCTGTCCTTTGCTGAAAGATATTCTGTGCAGGTAGTTTTAGGAGGACCGAAGAAAGCTTCCTCCACCCGGTCTTAGCAAAACAACAGTCTGGTTCAGAACGTGACAGACTTACTGCGTCGTTGACCTTCGAAACAGTTCAAGCATAAAGCGGCCACTGCTTTACATTCCTCAGAAATTACCCTTATTATTTTAATAAACACACCATGCGCGCCCACTTAATTCAGCAGATGTTACTTCAGTAGCAGGCACACATGGCAGATGTGGTGTCGACAGCCGTCCTTGTGGCAGGGATAAACAAAACAAACAGAAAGCTCACGCTGAAATCCTGTAATCACAAAAACTTTATCAACACCCAACACAGAGCCTATGCGAACTGGTGGACTCCCTGTATCTTGTTCTTAATTGCTTCTGGTCGATAAAAGCCTGGATGTCAACTCCAGCTCTAGTTACGGAAGAAATAACAAACGTGATGCTAGGTAAACATTACGAGAAAGTTCCACCAGAATATGGTGAGACGCTGATCTGATTGCGACATATAAGAAATCGCAGTAAAATGCCTATTACTGCGAACACATCGCGATAGATAAAAACACTGCCGTGAAAATCACGCGAGCTTCTAATTTCAAATTTCCCCTATTTTCAACTATTTGCAAGCCAGCTGCTGTTCAATTATCGCAAACTTTACTGCTGACGCAACCTTGCTTTGAAAGAAATTCAAAGAATATCAGTGAGAAATGTCAAACGTTTGAAAAAACAAAACTTTCTATAGCAGAGTCTTGACAACGTTTGATTTTTTTAAATCATTTGCCCTATCCTTCAGCGACTGCAATTTTGTTGCTGCATGAAATGCAATTTGCTGGTCGAACGATACTTTCAAGAGAAAATGTGAACTATAATAACGAAGTTCTGTGAGATTCGCAAAAAAATGGTGTTCAACGCACACACCAGCTATCGTTACTGTGCGATGCTTGTGGTCTGCGCAGACGGCCAAGAGAGTCTGTGCGGATTTTCACTCAGCAGACATACGAAGTGGATCGCAGTTTACAAGACTTGGGCAAGAAGCAATCACACTTAGTTTTTCTGATCAAGATCTCGACCCCGTGTTCCGCAAGGTGTGGTGCAATAAACTCGAGTCCGGGCCAGTAAGCGAGCCGTGGACAGTTACGTCAACGAAACACGCCAACTTTGAACGTTAGCATCAAAGATGGCATCATACGCTCGACAAAATTTCTACGCAGGATGTGCACTCAGCAGAAACCAGGCTCTGTTTCGCACCCCCCTCTTGTTGAATTAGCAAGACATGTTCAAAAACTTGGACTAAACCATTTTTCTCACCTGGATCGCCGGATGAAGGACGTGACTTAAATACAGTCCGGGTAAGATACAAATTTTTCAATCTCCAAATGCGTTTGGAAACCAAATGTCGACTTGACCCCTTGCGTCAGCGAACATACAAGATACGTTTTCAAACAACAACAACTGGCAAATGCCAAGTTTTCCTCGAAAAGATTTAGCAGGATAAAAATCGATTGCTCAAGATCTCGATTACATTTGACCAAAACAAACCGGCTGCACCGTCCAGAAACAACAGCAGGCAGCTCCGCAGTTATTCGCCGCGCCTTTCAGTAGTTTTCTGATCACGCAACTCAGATTTTAGCGAGAACCAGACGGTGCCTCTGTGTCGTAACGCATTCAAAACAAAAAAGCTGTGCAGGGCAGTTTTTGCTTTACATTCTAACGGAAGCTCAGGCAAAAATGTGTCCAACCCAGTGTTCCTTCTAAGAAATTTTGCACTGAGCGAATGTTTGTTTTAGTGCGCATGGAAGTGAGCAATCATGTAGACACACAACTAGTTCAGCGTTTCAAGCGTTACAAAGGCTGTGCTATATATATTAGAGGGAACATTGGTCCTCCCTACAGCACAGCGGCGAACCAGTGATCATTACCCTGATAAAACCACGCGTGGCATAAACCCAAAAAAGCACAAGCCATCGATTTAATCCACCATGGTTTTCTGAGCGGCCGCTTGTTTTTCGACTTTAGATTTTGTTTTCGAACACCGGGGCATTTTGTTTTTGCATATGCTGTTATCGCTTGGCAAAAATCTTGCAACCAGTGGACATAGAATTATCACTTTTGTGCTCTGTGTTGCCTGCCACGCAATGTGCCTCACAAAGGTAACAGATATGAGGGCAAGCTGGGTTAAACTGACAGTTCACATCGCATCACGAGATCCATGTTTCGCATCACGAGATCAATGACTGCGCATGCGCATTAGAAGCATGAGAGAAGCCCTAATCCACGACGCGTTACTTAACGATATTAAAAACGAACGCGGCGAAAATGCGGCTGAACTGACGACGTCAAGGCTTTTCGCTCGTTCCGTACGTTATCAACGCTTCACCACAATGCCTGTTCACGAAAAAAAAAACGATTCGATGTCGTTCAGGAGGGGAAGCAACAAAGGACGCTGATTCCGATCACATTGGCTAGTCAAGCCGAAAAATCTGAAATGACTTCCACACCAGCGGTCTAATGCGACAGAAGCATCGATCTTGAAGGACTTCCACTGTGTGATCAAATACCTCAGAGCAGAACCTGCGAAATCTACCAGGGTCTTGTGCTTTTAGCGAATATTTTAGGCAGTTGGAAACGACAGCTCCGTTCCGCTCCTCCGACCCAGAATAATAGGCAAGGAAGTGTTTTTTAGAAGAAAAAAAAGATTAGACAAGCCTGAGACACTTTATCTTGGCAAACGTAACAGCCAACCCACCTTCTTTTGTTACCTTAAACAGATCAGCCTCTTTTCCCACGACGCTGTAGTGGCATATTTCTTTATTGCGGCCAAAACAATCGTCATCCACAGCATTTAAACTGACTAGCGGTTGGAACGGTTCCAAATCGCCTTCAACATCGAAGAAATATGAGGATTTGGGGAAAAACGGATCGTGTTGATTTACATCCTCGACAAGAATCCGTACCTGCGACCTGAAGAAAACAAGCGACCACCCTTTGCAATTTCAGCAAAAATGAAAGCGATCTTTAACGTAATTGGTACAAACCGTAAAGTAGCCACAACAACTGGCATCGTGTTGCATGATCTTCACCGAAAAAAGCGAGTGTTAGTCAGCGGTGTAGTTGCGAGGGAACGGTGTTAACACGCGTTTTTGAAGATTGAACGTTGTGCCCATACTTTTTGATGTGGCACTTAATATCAGCGCATATGCTGTAATTTTGCTGTGAAATTCTCAACAGGAGTTCTTAACTTCATTTACTGCAGCAAGGCGTGTTTACATAAACCGTCACACCACTTCACTGTTTGGTTGTGCACCACTGGTGGGTGGCCACAACAACATCAAAACAAGTGGCTAACTATTCGTGTCTTAAAAGTACTGAGATCAAGAACGCCGCAAACTAACGGAAGAAAAATTAGAACCACAGCATGAAGTTAAAGAAGCTTCAGCTGTTGCATGTTTGTAAACAGACGCACGCATCTTGAGTTACAACCTAGGAAAAAATGCTTGAATTTAAATGAAGGATAGAGCTTTCAAGTTGAAAAACAGCGGCAACGTATGGCTTGCCACACTTGTTAGATAATATACTGTTGCAACCTCTCCGGTGGTGTTGCGTTGATTGTGTGATTCACCACGAACGGGATGTGCGTGAAGAACAACAACATACATATATGTGGCGCGAACAAGCAATAATAGAGTGATCATGGCATGTGAACTCTCTTGTTGCTTGCTGCCACAGTGCGAAGCTTTGCGCATATGCCGC
>JGI24158J21664_10012004_pt1 | contig 11500 bp, 9 predicted proteins | sample Ectturendosymbi3_FD_21664 | JGI IMG/M metagenome (IMG submission 21664)
ATGACAATGCACAGATACTATTCTTACAATTTCCGCTTCCAACTTCTGAGCCAGAGAATTGTGTCGGCCTATCATTGCATCCCACGTTGCAATAGTCACATGCAGGAAAACATGTTTTCTCAAATCGTTTTACTTCAATACAAGGCAAAACCATACCTTCTTAGCTTTCAGAATTTAGGGTGTCATTTTGGCACCCAAAAACGGCTTAAAAAAACACTGTAACATCCATAGCTTTTGTAGCTGTTGTTGTTAGCAAGGATTATGATTAAGATAGGATACCATTGCAGATGGAAGCGTGAAATGCACGGCACGCCATTCTAAAGTAGGAATTTTGTTAGAAACCACAAGGCTTACTATCAAGTTTTACTAGGTTCAGGGTTTTTTTGAGGAAAATGTTAGGTACCCGATGTGGACCTTTAGGGACTCGATTTTCTCTGGTTCTAGAGACCCGATGATAACTTCCTCTGATTCTAGGGACCCGAATCGGTCCCTAAAACACCTTAAAAAAACCCTGCTAGATTACCGACAAAGTTCACTAGGAAACATTACGTTTACAAGCAGTAGCATAATATGAAAGCTATAAATAAATTGGTAGCGAACTGGCATTGGTTTTCATGGCAGTAGATTATCAAGAGGGTATAAAAAAGCAATGGGAACAAATGTGGACTTTTCTTGAAATCTTCATCTGTGGAAAAAAAATGTTTTCAGCACGGTAAACATCAGTCTTATTTTCTCCTAAGCTTAGCGTGTTAAATTGTGCTTTACTTTGCGATTAATCACTGCTTATTATGAGTGCAAAAGATAAGAAATCAGTTCAGCAAAGATCAAATGTGAATTTCTTGCTAGAAGTCATACTATTTCGTTGAATAAAGGGCTTTAAACACATCTTCGCATTTGTGTTAATGCAAATGTGTGCGTGTTTGAAAGAAAAGATGAGAGTCGACCATGTGTTTTGCGCTCTTTGTATGGTTTGCCCGGGCAGCGCTGTTAGCTGGAATCCAGAGGTGGGACAGGATCCGGTTTACAGGAGTCGACTCCGCCAGGGTTCTGCGTTTTTCTTTCGGACCCGGATCCAGACTCGGAGTCAAAAATTTGGGAAAAACCGGACCCGGATCCGGAGTCACTTTAATTTCGGTAGTAGCAAGAGTCTGTGCGGTCATTTCTTAAGTAAAAGCATGGGTAAATTACGGTTGGATCGATGATTGTAGCCGGAATCTGAACTCGAGTCGGATTCCCAAGTTTGAAACTTGCCGGACCCGGATTCAAAAACTTTGGAACAGGAGCGGAGTTGGAGTCTGAAAAAGTGACTCCGGCCACCTCTTCTGGAATCGTCAAGACTGCAACAGGCAAAGCATAAAACGAGTGCACAACACTTGGTCAATTGGGACTGGTCTGTCTTTAAATATTCGGACACGAATGTAGTTTTTCAAACAGCCATTTTCTTGATTCTGTCGTAAGAAATAACAAAAGGTCTTCAGGCATTGAAGGCAAAACCAGTGACTGCCTTTCCAGAAATTATTTATATTACCGTTATGTTGAGTTACGTTTTTGCTAGTAACTTCTCTGAATCGTCTGAACCTGTGATTGTTTTTTCGCTGATATCGTCATGGTAACAGCGCTGCTTGCAAAAACCAACTAGATGAAATAACTCAAAAAGGTTTGGTATATTCTTCTGATCTTGTGTACTTGATTTGAATTCATTTTCGATTCAACTTGAGGCACACCAAGACAATTAAAATATTAATGTGTGAAAACGAACAGAAGCCGGAGCTGGAGCCAGAGCCATGTAAAAAGAGAGCGCCGGAGCCGGAGCCACACTCATGAAAACCAAGAGCTCCGGTGCTGGAACCATGTTCATGAAAAAAGAGCTCCGGAGCCGGAGTCGTGTCATTTTTACGACGGCTCCGCAACCCTGAGATAATCCACACTGTAGCGGGGCACATAGACGATCCAGAGTAAAAATTCAACAGACAAATTGCTTTTGCAACAACCTCCAACGCTTATCATAGTAAATTGAAATTTACAAGGAACTAGCAAGTCGTAATAGTAGGATACTGAAGTTAGCTCAATGATCGATTAGTGGTTGAGCATTTTCGCCCCCTTGATGTTTTATCGCCCCTTTTGATTTTTTCGCCCCCTTGTTCATCAAAATCGCCCCTAAGGGGGCGATTCCGCCCAATTTGAGAAACACTGTTCTAATGCATAAAGTTTTGATGGCAGCTCGTGAACGGTGGAGATACTTGGCAAATACCTTTCCAGGAAACCAGTTCGGGAAATCTTCCGATAGTTGGTGCATTCTTTGCTGTCTCCTTTCCTGCACATGGTGCTGATCACCCAAGTTTGAAAACTCTTCTATGTCGTTTCAGATTCCCAGGACATTTGACGCACGTGTTATACAAAGAATTCCTTTTCTATCCACGGCCTTCAGCATTTCAGGCCGGATTCTCCACAACGCGCAACCATCCCATCCGTCAATGTTTAGACACATACGCGCAGGAGCAGGCAAATTTTTGGGAGTGCGAAAAATTTTTGCCCCAATTTCCCTGAGAAAAACTCCAAAGAAAATGACCTCAAAAAATGACTGCATTTCATTGGGCGCATTATTTCAAATCAAGGCACTTCAAGCACCATTACTGCGCAAATTTCACTCAAGCATGCCCAAATTTCCCCAAATTTGCCCGAAAAGAACTAAATTAAAACATGACCACCAAAAAATAAAATAAAGTCTGCACTTTGATATTGGGTGTCATTTGTGTAAAATCAAAGCACATACAGCAATCTTGCGAAGGTTTACACACATTTTGCCCAAATTTCCACTGATTTTAAGGGATTTTGCCCGGATTTTCACCAAATAAAATTTTTGGGGTTGCGCTTTCACCTCCTGCACCCCCGTCTCCTACACCAGTGTTTAGACAGCTAGTGAGACTTCAGTTACAGATATAGTATTTTGCTTCCCAAAACGCACATCCTTATTGTATGATAATGAATGGGTTCAAAAGATTTTTGAAATATTCCTTCCATCTGCCAACGATGTCTCCCTCATTGCACTGAGGACCCCGTGTTTGCTTTGAATGAACCCAATAGTGTTATTGCATTTATTCCCCTGAAACGCCGAATGGGTGGTCAGAACACTTTGTTCGATTTCCAGTATTTGGAATCTGCCAATATGCCCGAAATTGTGCAAAAATGCGTGTTGAATTTATTTACTACTTTGTGACTTTCGCACCTCAACGTATTTTGTTTAGAAGCTAAGTTCTTGTAGCATAATTTCCTTTCTCAGATTGCATGTGCCAGCTACCTGCTCCACAACGCGATCAGTTTTTGCCATCGTGTTGAGTCGTTTCTGAGTGCATACTCGAGTAACTGTGGAAATGGAAATGACAGCTTCTTTGAGCTGCCACCACTCCTCTTCTACATCCGCTGTAAATTCCGGAAGTTCTTGTAGTAAGGACGACATGTTTTCAGTATCTATAAGGACGTAATAACCCATTAGCAGAGTGCCCACCTCTCCATCGGGCTGCTCGCCGTAGCCCTCCTTGGGCAAGAGCGCTTACCTCAACCGCCCAGCAAGAAGCAAATTTCGTGCTTCGGTCTGTCACCTAATTGCCGTCAACAAAATCAAAGAAAAAAATCAACAAGAACATGATAATGACGACAACAAAAATATTTGCCACTAAGCACAGTCTGGATCCGCTTACACAGGAAACGTATGTTCTGATGCGTGAAGTTTTGATGATCGCTCGCGAATAGCATGAACATCCCTGAACACTGGCTCCGATTCTTTCACTTCAAATGTTTATTTTTGCAGGTTTGAGTATTTCTGCAAGTCCTAATCTTGTAATTTGTTTCTTGAATTTTTACCATGGCGTCCTCGAGAATTGAAACGTCAACTTTGATATTTATGGCGATCGGCAATATCCTGGCAGTGGTGTGCGTCGCAATACCGTACTGGAAGCGGAACGACCCTGAAGACACAACTATCGATAACATCATCCGTGTAAGAAACAAGCGATGATTGCCAAGACCAGTGGTTGTTAACCGGGGGGCGTCAATAAATTTCCAAGGGGGCCGCGAGCCCTTAAAGCGCTGTACAACATTGAAAATTTGATCAATAAATTTGCTAAACAATGCATTTGTTTTCACAACTTGTTTATAGCCAAGGGGGCTTGAAACAAAGGACAAGTTCTTGAGGGAGGCGTGGTAAAGAAAAGGTTAAGAACCACTGGCCTAGACCGTATATTGTATATTCAAGTTGCTGGAAACTAATCAGTGCCAACTGCCATGTTTGGGAGTCACTCCGAGCTGTTGTGTGGTTACTCGTATTTTATGAATTCGGCAGTGATTCTTCAGCAATGTTTGCATAAGCTAAATCCTTATTTTAAAAATTATGTTGAGTATGGCGTACAAAAGGCGTGATTTTTGGCATTTATTGAAACCAAAAAGAACAGACGTAATTTCTATGTCGGTTTGCTGCGCGAAATACCTTGCTTAGAAGCTTTTATCTTCCGATTATCCAGTCCTGTGCAGAGCGCTCGGATCCCTTGAAACCTCGGAACCGCTTGCTCCCGTACAGATTAGTGAAAAGACTCTCGTAGATAAACTAACAGTAACTGTCTCAGCAAGCGAACACTGAATGCCATTTTCACATTAGCACTATATCATGTAGGAATACAAATGCATTGGACAGGAAGAACCCCAGAAACAGTTATATCTATACGTTTGGATTAAAACGATCTAAACTATGGTGTAACTAAAAAAATATACCAAAATTTCGCTGCCAACCGCAAATTTTTGCTGTTCACTGCAAAGCTATAAAAATTTCGTAAATCTATTTTTTCCCCATAACTGCAAGGACAGATTGTTCTGGAGAAGCGTATAATGGATGTTTTTTATTGGTTCCGCGCCAGGCACACGATTTTTTAAATGTTTTAAATAAAACGTCTTAACACCCATAAGTTGCAATTCACAACCTGAGCATTTTGGAGTAATGGCATGCGTTGAATTTGTATTGATGTTGTAGCATGAAGGCATATGGATCACATGCGTGACACTTCCTACCGGGAACTGGGATTGCGACGATTTTAACTCGTTTTTCCTCGGACTTCCCACAGAACTGCAAGCAGGTATTTTGCGTGAGCTGCTTTGAGTAGAAAAAAATTCGTGGAAACGGTGGTGTTTGGCTCCTTGTAATAAGATGGGTTTCTTGCAATCCTTTTGTATTTACTGTCGCTGATACTCGGGTGGCAGGATTATAACCACTGTCAATGTTTCTTTGAGACCAAGTAACGTGTTTGTGATAGGTAATCAAAAGCTTTGTCGTTAGCCTGAAAAACTAATGCTAACATTGTGCAGAAAATAAGGAAGATCCTCCTTTTTGAAGAAATATTGAATTCAGTGCTTTCGTTAATATAGCAGTTCGTGTGAGTGATTTCTAAAGCACATTTTTGAACTGATGAAGGCATTATACCAATACGTTCGCAATTGCCTGTTAACGTTGTATTATAGCAAAGTGCAATCATCTTTTTACCCAGCACGTGGATTCACTTTAACTTCCATTTTTCTGGGCGTTCTGGGTTTCGCCGCGATGATCATGGGTTTGGATGCGACGAACTGTGGATCAGACGATAAAGGAACGAAGGTTAATGTATCAGCATCAATGCACTTGACGTCATGTGAAAAAATGTCTTTTTGTGCTGTTTAAGCTATTCTCTAACAGGAAGCAGCAGTTGTGGGCATTCATTTTTGCCAAAGCTTCAATTTGTTCACTCTGTTGTTTGTACAGAGACGTATCCGATTGATCGCCGGAATACTTACTATTCTTAGCGGACTGCTGCTAGTGGCTGCTGTGTCTTGGTTCGCCAACAACGTGCGAATCCAGCACGAGATTGACACACAAACAAGGCTGATACGGGCTGGTAGTGTAAATCGGTGAGTTGCTGCTCAAGTGTACAACCCTGCTCAGGCTTTCCTACGGACATTTTCACCGTTGGTAACCCTCACGAAAGTGGCCAAAAATGTGCTCAACATGACCCAGGCTTAACTAAAACGTTTTAGGCGCACAGTCGGGTTTTTCAACAACTCAGCAATTTTATTCGCAAGCTCATTTGACCGAAAAAACGAACTTGTTGAATTCCGAAAATTTTTTATTTTGTCAAAAACAAACACAATTTCTCAAACGAACATTTGGGAGGTACGCATACGAAAGACACTTATAAGGCAGGAAAAATACATAAATTCCGCCAATAGCCCTTATTAGCTGTTGGGTAAAGATCAAAATCGTATTTTGCTCGAAGCTTGCGGTTCCACATGCAACAGAAGTGAATTAGGTTAAAACATGAAACTATGTTGTTCTCAGGATATTTTTGTAATTTTCATGCACATAAGGTAACCTCTGGCGAAAATGAGCAAATGGTTGATTACGACAATCCTAAGCAATCAATTTGATCGCGGCACACTATCGATCACAAACAAATTAAAATCAGGTGATTTCTGTATTTAGCGGCGGAAACTCTTGTTCTGAGGTAACACACATGTGATATTTAGGACCTACACTATAGATACTTCCTTTACAAAAATCAAGTTAAGTGCCTATGTGTTAAATACAATACTGCGAAGTTTTACACAATTTTAACATGTTTATTAAAAACTACGTGCAGGTGTTTTCTAGCGGATGGAGATTCACACTGGTCAGTTCAATCTCAAGTCGACTCCCTTGCTTTCCCAAAAATAATTTATGTCATGTGAAGTAGCAGAGCCTTGACATAAACCCCATCCACGTCAGATCCTCGCTCCAGTTTTCCTATGAAGACTACAAGTTGAATAGGAGCCCTACATGCCAAATCAGCTTATCTCTTCAGCGCCTGCGCTCGTGTGTCCTAATTACCTTCTGGCGTCGCTACCCTTGGCTTGCTCGTGCACCGACATGCGTAAATTCATTTTGGCCAAAATAGCTTTTCTTGTCACAAGACCGTACCCATAATTCAAATTGGCCATATCCCGCCTACTCGAAAACACAAAACTTGTGCTGATTTGATAGGACTGCCCGACAAAGCTCATGAAAAAATATTCTGTTGAATGAACCAGTTTTATACGTGAACTGTGTTCAAGGACAAGTGCCAACAGGACAACTGCCAACTAGCTAGGACAACTGCCTACACTACAACTAACGACTAGGACAACTACCAACCGGAGAACAACTTTTGTGAAGCGTAGTTGTAAATGGTTTCTCTTAAAATTACGCTTTGGTTGTCCTAGTTGTTAATTGTATTTTGGGTAGTTTTCCTGTTGGAACTTGGCAATTGTTCTGATACCGTGAACTGCAAATATTTCTACAATTCAATTAAACGATGATTTTGCCCAATCGGCTAGGGCAGTGGTTCTTAACTTTTACAAATACGCCGAACCCTTATGCAGTTTTCCAAGCTTTTGTNGAGAACCCCATTTTTGCCCAATATAACAGAAAGTGAAAATGGGTTACTGAAATGAAATCAACAAACAGTTTATATTTAATTATANTCATGTTTCAGATGACCNTCGTCGAACGACTGAAACGGCTCCGTCGAACCCTAGGGGTTCGATTGAACCCAGGTTAAAAACCACTAGGCTAAGGTTACCGGAACAGTACAGTGAAAGCCAAACTCGTGAGATTTTGTTACAGCGTGATACAAATTCGCTGGTATTTCCTTTGCTGTCAATGCGAAAATGTAATGAAACAAAATTTTCAAGGATGATCTTCGGAGAAGCTTTGTTTCTTGGATGGGTCGGTGGTGCTTTACTCGTGCTGGCTGGTTTGTTTGGTATCTGCACTGGTTGTGGTGGCGGCGACACGTACGAAGATGGTCCGAGGAGCTATGTGTACAGACCACCGAAATCGGCAGGCGGTAGTCAAGAGTACGTGTGAGAAACCGACATTGATTGAAATTCTGCAAAACACAAATCGCTGGTACCTTTTTCATATATTGTTATGTCGTTTCGTAGGAGCTGACGACTTGAAGCGATTTTCCGTTTTAGTCTTTTTTACGTCCATCTGCTCGTGGCAGCACGGACTGCTTGAGAGCGTAGCTTTTTCGCCTTTTGACATGCATTAGGCAAAAAATGCGTGACATGCAACCTGCAAGAACATTGCACCAGTGCTTGTTTCCAGAAAGGAAATTTCACCGGAACTGTAATCGCAAGTTCCAACAATTACATAACTTTACTGCGGTGCAGGCCAGATCCATTTATTTTTGCAGCAGCTATGTTCAGTTCTTTCTGTTCACTCGCACAGTCATCTTTACTTGTTGCACAGAAATCTTAATTGAAATGTTTAAAACGCATATATTTTGTAACAGTGCTACATCGCTGTTTTTCGTTTTATTGTTGTGTGTAGTTTTCTAATCAACTGAAACCATGTGCCTTTTGTTATTTCACAGTGTTTGCGGGTAACAAAAGATTGTTATTTGGTCAGGGGCGCAAGGAGGGCGGGGCAAGGGTGGCACAATTTCCCGGGCGCCAATTCACTATGGGAACGCTGAATCACTGCGTGGGCGCCGAATTACTGCGGGAACCGCCGAAAAGTCCCAACAATCTCGCAATTACTTTCTTCAATACAGTAAATTTGCTTTCGAAGAAGCTCAGGTTCGACCATGGGGGCGCCAAACTTCGACCATGGGGGCGCCGGTTCGACCATGGGGGCGCAAAACTTGTTTTTTGTCCCGGGCGCCATCTAACCTGGTTACGCCCCTGTATTTGGTGCAGACTTAGCGGAATGAACAAGTGATTAGAATAGTTTTTGCTGACGGAACGGCAGTTTGCATGTCACGATGTAGGCTTTTTTCATCACCTTTATCAGTATTGTACTAAGCAGAAAGAGTATACTACTGCATGCTTCTTGTTATCATCACATCGACACAACACGTCTTGCTTTGTATCATTTCGCAAATTTTGTGCTAATAGAAAGGTGATATTAAAGAATGTCGATTTGTTGCAATGGTTTTGTAAACTTTTTGCTGCTTTCTGCGATTTTGCGTGTGAGCAGAAAAAGCGTAATGTTTTTGGATGTAGCAGCAGTATTTGCTGCTTTATCTCGTTCCGTAAATTTTGCCTCAACAGATAATTTTGGATTCAGTTTTGAAAACGAAATTTATGTGATCCTCTTGCTATTTCGTGCAAAAGAGTTGAAAGTCGTAGTATCCTTACTGGTTTCCTTCAGTGTTTGTGGTGTTTTTGAGTTGGTGGGGCACAATCCAATGAAAAGATTTTATACCAGCGACATTTTGCCATAAAAAGCAGAAAAGAGATTTGATTAATGTAAATATCGTTTCTCATCAGTTTGCAACAGTTAATCCGCGGTTTCAGCATCCATGTACATTTTTGATCGGCGACTAAATCATGTTTGGGAAACGTTTTTTATTTAGCGTGTCATTAACGATTGCACCGAACGTTTGTTCCAGTACTTAAGAAAATTATATGAATGTGCTGAAAGTATCAAGTGTAACAGAGACATGGTACTAACACGTTCTGCCTTTGGATAACTTGCTAAGGGCACTGGTATGAAAATTACCCGGGACGAACCAAATACTCTGGCTCGGCACTAAGGGGTAAAACATAGTGACCCAACCGCTGCTTTACTTAGCTCATAAATAAAAAGAATCCAATTAGAAGTCTTTTCATGAGTTTATTAAACAGAAAAAAACATTATAACCATTATCATTAGCTTAAATGCACCAGTGGTTATAGGACGAGTTCAATTATATAAACAAACAGGTGAAGTTACCAGAGGCACAGAGGTGAATTTTGACAGGTATTAAAGCGTAAAACGTTTCAATAGTATGTCATTATAGCAGGGGTATTCTGGGTATCATAGATTCCGATGGGAATATCTTCTCTTGTCATTGGTCATTGGTCTAGAGGTGTCGAGTTAAGCATTGGCTAGACTTAATTTCGACTGAAAATCCAGCGATATATATTTTAACACGTCTTTTCATTGGTCGAAATTCTGGCATGATCTCACGTGATAAGTCATTAGTTCTTCCTCAACCAATGCTATAGGTCCATTTGGCACCTTTCCTGGTGTCGCTCTCTGATTGGTTAAGGACATTCATTCGCCTGACACTTTTTAGTGCTGGCCGCTTTTGAATGGAAAATTACTAGCAAAATTACCACTAACACATTTTGTGAGACTAGCACATTTTGCGAGACTACCACATTTTGTGAGACCTGCACAAAATGTGCAGATAGAATCCCTTAATACGTTATGGCTCTACTAATCTTTCATAAAAGTTACAAATCGAAAACATTCACGATGTATCAACAATTGTGTGACTCGATACGGTTGAATGCACAGTACAATATTCAATACAATTCGAATAGTAATTCGTAACTTATTCAAGTTGAATTCTTTTGCTTGGCCATCTGGTATTCCATAATTGCCAAGTTCTCTTCTTCTAGTCAATGTCCCAATCACTAAGATCAACGGGTGCTTGACAGTTAAATGTAAGTTCAGAGAGGGACGTCTGTATATTTTCTTGATGACTGGATCTTGTCTTGAGTATTTAATTTCAGGTTATTACCGGAGTCTAGAGATGATTCAGGTTAGGAATAAAACGGGACCCAACACAATATCTTTCCAACAATCAATCAGTTTATTTCCCGAGATGTGGAAAATGCGGGGTTTAACAAAAAAACGTCTACGAGTGTTGACGAAATGACCGCAAGGTCAACACGTCAGCCAACACTTAAAAAGAGCAAGGAGAAAGGCAGTCAGAAGATTATGTTCATCGCAAAGAAATAAAAGGAAAAACACACACACACACAAAAGAAAAAACTCAAGATATACAACAGATCAAGTACAGATAAAAACGCCACAAACGAGCAGGGACACGAGTAATGAATTAACTAGAAACAAAGACGGGTTGCTTGCTTCGAATGAAACAAGTGCGTACATAACGCCGGAAATCAATGAAATTTATATTTGAAAGAGGAGATGTTTATATAATTTCGTAAATGTGTGGTAAGGTCTATTTAATAGGTGTCTCGGAATTTCATTCCACAGCTTGGAGCCTCTGCAAACAGAATGGCGTTGTTGTTTTACTGTTTTGTATAAAGGAATATTCAGTACCATATTATCCATTTGTCGTGTACAAAAATTGTGATATTTTGATGTGTATTCATATTCATTTGTGAATTTATTTGGTAACATTTCATTACAAATCTGACATGTATTTAGCCAGTTCGTATTTATATATGTTATTTATCTCTAGAATATAAGTAGAAAGATGCATATTTTATGGATATTTGTTCATTGGTGTGCATGGGCGTACGGGAAGGCATTTTACTGGGGGGGCGGAAAAAATTTGCCCTGAAACTAACAATTTGCCCTAAAAACAGACAACTTGCTCTGAAACTAACTTTTTAGTTTAATCTGAATGGGGCCTGAAACCTTATGTAAATCTGTTTTATACAGTTGAATTCGTTTATAAAGACTTCCTCTGTAACGTCAGTTCTCCGATAACGTTACATT
>JGI24158J21664_10012007_pt1 | contig 11497 bp, 8 predicted proteins | sample Ectturendosymbi3_FD_21664 | JGI IMG/M metagenome (IMG submission 21664)
TAAATGTAGATAGTTTTTCGTAATTTCTGTTTATTTAGAAATCTCTTAATTTTTACTTTGTAACTTCATTTTTTGATATATCAAAATAAGACATCCCCCGAAAATAAGCCCTAGTGTAAATTTTGGAGTGAAAATTAATATAAACCCTGTCTTATTTTTGGGGAAACACAGTAGTAAGAGCGCTGCTTGTAAAAAAACTACCAGATTAAATTACTCAAAAAAGTTTTGTATATTCTTATAGGTCTGTGTACTTGATGTAATTAATTTTCCATTGTTCAACTTGAGACACATCAAGACGATTGAAAATGTTAATGTGTAAAAACGAATAGAGGCCAGAGCCATGCTATGAAAAAAGAGCTGTAGAGCTAGAGCCATGAAAACCAATAACTTGGAGCGAGAGCCGGAGCCATGTTCATGAAAAGAGGAGCTCTTGAACCAGAGCTGTGTCATTTTTACGATGGCTCTGCAGCTCTGGACTTAGCATGCATAGCAATGATAAAGAACACAGAATGGCATGAAAGAACATGAAGATAGACATGCAGCAGTAGTAGAAAAGCATATGCTTGTTGTCGTCAATGCCATTACTATGATAAAACACAAGCATATATATATATGTGTGGTACTAGTAAAGGGCATGCACATGAATGGTGCCATCGTGGTTGTTATAATATAGTTCTGTGATGACTTTCAAGTGGACTGATTTATAAAATGAATGGGGAGTGAGAAGCTGCAAAGGACCAGGGGTCATTTAGGCTGCTGACCTCCCTAGAATGAAGCTATTTTAGTGTAAAAGGAATAGTTTATATGTGTAAGTAAAAGTCTATTGCTGTGAGTATAAGGATTAATATGCGCAATTGAGTTATATGGTATATGGAAGCCATTTGAAACTGTTTTTTTCAATGTACTACCTTTTTCATGATGTGGTGGATTATCTCAGATCAGTAGATCATCAAAATCAGCAGCAAGTTGTAGATTAATTGTTTGTAATACTGTATTAATTAAGCTTTTATCTACACTATCACCTCATTCAAATATAATTATAATCTTGTTTGTTTGTTATAAAATTTTTTCAGAAACAGTCATCTTGTACATTGAAGCAGGTGTAAGCATTACTGATTGGGTAATATAGTTGTAACTACAGTAGATCACTTCAGTTGACATACCTATTAAGCCTAGTATGATTTTTCTACTTAACACTATTTGATTGGTAAATGTATTTGGCCTCAATAACAAACTAATGCTGCTAGTGTCAGTGGTTCAGTAGGAAGTCTGCAATGTTTTGCTGGAGCAAAATTTATTTCAAGTGACTTCTTGGTCTGCTTTTTAGTTTTCTAGTTTACTTCTAGCTTTGCTTGTATTAGATTTTGTTATACATTTGTTTTTGCAGAGTTATTGCTATTATTTGTTAGTTGTTTATAGTGCATACTGCTATCTGTTTGATAATGCTTGCTGCTCCAATGTTCTGTAATCTTCGGCAGCTTCTAAGATTACAGTAAGTTCTAAATTTCCTGCATTTTACATTGGTTTGTAGTTTGAATCAATGCAAGATTTCAAATGAGAATGTGCAAGATTTCATATTGTATGTAGATCTCATATGAATATGACGTTAAAGTTATTGAGAATGCAATCAAATTGTCTAACTTTGTTTTTTTGTGAGTTTCTTTAGCTTAGACCTTTTTGTTAAAAAAACAGGCATGGTGGTATAGTGGAAGTTTTTCAGCTGAATAAACTATGTTGATGTAATGTTCCACTACTTGAACATGATATTTATTTCTGAATTCACAGTATGTTTCATTTCATATTTTATTAGGCATGGCTTTAAGCAAAAGGAGATTGTTCGCTTCATGTCAGCAGATTTAGATGGCAGATTTGACTTAGCAAAGGAATGTCTTAATAAACTTGAGAAAGACCCTGGAAACGAAGTTAAACTAAAAATCTATGCACTTTTTAAACAGGTTAGTACGATATTATCGAATAGTGTTTGTGGTTGCATTTTTTCTTACCAGATTACATCTGTGTATAGTGTATACTCGTATTTACATTTGTTGGTGCTAGTTAGTTCTTACATTCTGAATTTTCTCTTTTGCCAAGAGACTGTGGTGAATGTACGTGCTTGTAAAATGTTACTGCAAATCTTCATTGGTTATCAATCAATTGTTCTATCTATTCATTGAAAAGCAGAAATTCCATCTTACATAGTTGAGTCATCCCAATGCCATCATTGTTCAATAATTTCTAAGGATAGCCTGTATAGACTACAACTAAAACTGTGCCTTGTAGATGCATTCCTCAGGAGGATTGTTTAATTTATACAGACTTAAACTTAAAATCTTGGTAATAGAACTTGTCCAAATTGATAAACATTCATGACTGCTCCCGCTAATAAATTTTAAAAAATAATTCTTTTAAAGTCCTTGAGTCTGACCTACTGAGCCAAAACCAGAAAAAATTAGAAATATTAGCTTAGAATGGATTGTTTTTTATACCTAGTTAATTGGAAAGCCACTATTTTATAAGGCAGGAACCAGGAAGCGTGGATGTTAATTTTAAGTCATATAAAAAGACATTTTCAAAACTTGTTTTTTTAACATTTGTTGCTGGACTATGTGAAGTGATAGCAGCATGAAATTGAATTTTTGTCTGACCATTGTATTTTTGGTTATAGCTTAACAATTATGATTCCAAAATAAAACAAATGCTTGTCGATCTGAGCTTTGGAAGTAGATTAAGGTGTTTCATTGACTATATCCTTCCATGCTGATTGATAAAAGCAATTGATCGGAATGTATTGACTACAGATGTTGATGTAGTGCAATGATTTAATATTAGTCACATTTTTTTCTGTGATATTTTCATTACATTTCTTTTCTCCATTACTGCTTGTGGTAACTGCAGCACACCTGGCATTCCAGGGCTGCACAATGTAGCGTGAATCATATCAATACTAACCAGATGGCAACAATACCAAATGTACTACATGCTAGAAAGTTTTTTAGGAGATTCAACACAAACGTTTGATACTAACACTAAATAATGTACTTTAAGTCATATATACTAGAATTGTAACAGGCTTCATTTGCTTATGTTTCATTCATAACATTTGCTTACATGTAACAAATCAGCTGAAATATGCATCAAAAAAGATACCAGTGTAGTTTAGTTACTCTACACCACACTTTCTACGCTGGGAAATCAACCAGTAGCTTGCCAAAAATGTTGCCAGGTTTTCATTATTTGTGTAAAAAAGATGTGTTTTACTCATGAATGCTAATGTATCTTCTGCATTCATAAAATCTTGTTGTTTTGTGGGAGTTTGGTAGCACTTGTGCTGGTTGGGATGGTTGGTGCTGAAAATATTGTACTGCTTTTGGATAGATTCTGGTTAATTGTATAGAACCAGAGAAAATTATCATCAGGTCCCTAGAATCAGAGAAATCGGGTCCCTACAGGTCCATACCAGGTACCTAACCTTTTCCTTAAAAAAACCCTGATAATTTAAAAAATATTTCTGCTTGCAATATAGTTTTTTGGTGTTACAATAGGGTTTTAAGAATATTTTGTCAGTTTGTCTAAATATGTCACGTGCAAAGTTGTTGAAATATTAACAGGTTTGGATGCTTCGACATTCTTATCACAACCAAATACATTAGCGTTCCCACAAAGTATTGAAAGTATTGCATTGTGAAATCAGTTTTCAAGACCTTGAAAAAGTTATTAAATTTGGCCAACATGTAAATAAAATATTTTAAACATTTAGAAATTGCAAATTCAGCAATTTTTTTAATCAAATTTAGTTCTTTACTGCTGATGACAGCTTTACAAATACTTTTTGCTTTGTGTTCCACGAGTAAAATTTTAGCAAAATAAAGATAAGTGAGGGTATTAAAGTTTTTCACTTAGTATTGAAGAGGTACTGAAAAAGTATGGCAAGTGGTTTTTGCAAATGTACACGACTGCAGAATGTTGAGGTATTTGTCCATACAAATTTTTTAGTTAATTATCTTAGTAGGGATAAAGCGTGCACTGTCTGTTCATGAAAATTATTTCAAGGATTTTGATTAATGCAAAGGTAGTTGCTTGTTTTCCTTCAATTTCGAAAATGTGTCTTGCACTGACATTTGCTTGATCAGTAGATTGTGTAGTTTTGTTACTCAATCATTTTATGATGACCTTAGCACTTCTAATATTTTTGATTGGCAAATTATAAACATATGGAAGGACTCGTTTGAAGAAATTAAATTTCTGGTTTGCTGTGCCATATTTTCTCACATATTCTATTCGGTTAAGATCTGAAAATGCATATTCTATAGACATACTATGTACTTTGATAAGATCACAGTGTCTGATTATTGGGTATGAAAGGATTGCTTTCATAGGTAGTGATGCCCTAAATGGGTATATTTCGTGAAATGAAATGTAGTTATTTTCTACAGGGAACAATTGGCGAGAACACGACAAAAAAGCCTGGAGCCTTCAACTTTGTTGGTCAGGCCAAGTGGAATGCTTGGCACGCACTGGGTTCAATGTCAAAGGTAGGAAGACTGGTGGTGAACAGGTGAAATGAACAGAAAGTATTTTAGTGTTTAATGCACTCTGCATGTAGAATTGTTGTTAAGATCTATTTTATGTTGGGAATAAAAAAGCAATTCTTCAGATAGACTTGAAATTTTCTTTGTGATGTAAATAAGTTCCTTCAAATCAAACTGGAAATCATGTGTGATTTTGGCATCAAATGTTCTTGATTTAGATCAAAATCATGTTTTTTGACCGAAAAATCATGTTTTTTGACCAGAAAAAGCCAATTGTAATTCCTTTCGCACTGTTTCAATAACCAGCGAAGCAAATGTCACTTGCCATTGGTTTAAAACTCACACTTGTTCCAAGTGGTGGAACAACAAAATGTTTTTCTTAGCTTTTTTTCTGAAAAAAAGAACGGTTGTGATGTTTTAAGAATATTCGTTTAGAGCAGTGGTTCCCAAAGTGGGCGGTGAGAAACTCTAGAGGGGTGGTGAAGCAGAAACGGGCGATTGGGGGGCAGTGAAGCAGAAATGGGCATTTGGGAGGCAAAATATATAGGAGACCCAGTTAATATTTACATTTACATTGTCTTACTAACATTGAGTGACCAAATGTCATAAAAAACAGTATGATCAACAAACACGTATGCATGAAATTTGTAAACAAAAACTTAGCGTTTTGGAAACAAAACAGAGGTGAAATGCTAGGAGATAAATTGATGAACTGCAGTTTCTATCACTAAAGGTAAGCTGCACAGTAAAACTGTCCTCCTCTATAATGAAATTAAATTATTATGATTGGAATTTTCGTCAGCTGTACTTCTTGGCACTGGTAAACTGCTACTTAATAATGCTCGTTTCGTTACAGTGACTATCACCGGTCAGGTTTGAGAATGCACGCTTGCACTTAGACTCAGCCTGTTACCAAGAGCTTGAGCTAATTTTGGATAGAGTGGTTTAATGATCACAAATATAATAATAACCTTGTATGAGTTCAATTCGAAAGTAGAAAGGCAATTTATATTTTTTACAGATAGTGTTAGGTGCCAACAAGAATAAATTACCTAAAGGGAATCAAAAAGATTCCGGAAAACAGAAGTGTGTTTCAGAACACACTTTAGCTTGAGCAGCGCCAAGGAAATCCAGGGAGAGAGATGGTAGAACCAGTGGACGACTGCAAGTGTCACAGCTAAGTTCAAAAACTTTTAAAATATGCAGATTAAATTCAATCCTGCACTGCTCCCAACTCAAAATTTTCTAAAAATGTGGCAGAGTATTCAATGGATTGATTGATCAAAGGACACCAAAAGGTTTGGAAGTGTTCTGCTAAGTTTTGGCAATGTGGTGCACTCGGATAATAATGAAGAGCGTTTATACGTCTGTTGTTGCACACAGAAGGTGGCTGTCAAAGAGTGTCATAGATATAGTATCTTGGCTGTCACAGCCCACCGATATCTTCACGAAGTTCAATGAAGTTAATTTGCAATTGCAGAGAATGGTGTTAACCTCATTAAAGCCAAATCAGCAATCTTCACCTTCTTGTCCAAGTTTAATGCTGTTCAAACGAAATCGAGCCTTCATGGACTGTAACAGTTTCCAAATGCTAAATGAGTTAATTTACTAAACTTAGTTTTATAGTGAAATGCATCATTGTGCTCATTCTTGTTTTAATCATTTTCAAACATTCCAAATGTACAATACGAAAAAATTGTGTTGATATGTGTGCTAGTCATGATAGGGGGCGATAGAAATTTGTTTGTCAGAAAAGGGGGCGCTAGCCAAAAAAATATTGGCAAACACTGGTTTACAGGTATTCATTGTGATCATCATCTAACACAGGGGTTCCCAACCTGGGTTACATGTACTGCTTGGCGTACATTAGCCTATCTGAAGGGGTACATTTAAGGTTAGCACTAGAAGGGAAAATATATTGATATAGTATTTATTTCCAAATATTTGTACATATGTCAGTGAATATTATTTTAAAAAATCATTATATGCTTGTTAAATATATCTACAATTTTAGGGGTACATGCTCGCAGTCTCGTCGCCACAGGGGGGCTTTGGTGGGTTTATACCCTCCAAGCAAAGTTCCAAGACCCCCCAAATTGAAACATAAAACACTATAAATTATTGGATTTTTTTCAACTTTTATTTACAAGCCCCCCTCCCCCCTGCACGAACGTAAAGCCCTCCCGCACAAACATAATGCCTTCCTATTGACGACCTTCTGGCGACGGTTATGCATGCTCATCTGTCAAAATGCTGAAGGGATGCATGGTCACTGAAAGTTTGGGAATCTAACGCATGCATGTGCCATTTTTCTTGCGATACGCTGTAGTATCTCATGAGCTATAGCACTCTCAGCGCAGCCTAAAACTTGGTGCTTTTCGTGCAAACTGTTTGTACGACGTATTCTCTTTGTAGTTTGTGAAAAGTACGTTGTTTTGTCCTGTAGCCATACTGAGAGCTTCACTGCTGATGGGTGGCTGCAAAATACCTGAAGCAACGCAAACGTCGTGTTTAAACTTAATATCTTTAGTCTCAAAATTAAGAGACAGTTTAAGTGTTATCATTAGCACGAAAGATTTTAATAAAAAAAGTTTCTAATCTGACTTGGTTTACGTTTTTCTAAATTTATAGTTAGTAAGGTCTCAGATCTGTGTTGCTACATTTATTATGTAAGTCTGATTTGCGTTCTCAGGACGAAGCAAAAGCAGAGTATGTAAAGTTGGTTGACGAGCTGGCTGGCCAGGAGCAGCATGGACAGGGTCCTGCGCAGGACACACAAAGTTCCACTTCGTCGGAATACAAGCATCTTGCTGTTAGTCGCGAATCGAATGTTACGAAGATCGTTCTTAATCGTCCTCACAAGAAGAACGCACTCACGGTGGATGTGAGTTTCACGAGGAGTGTCTTTCTTGGGTGTATAAAACCTGTGTGTAAGCAAAGATTTTCGAGTTCGAACCCATGTTTTTATGTGTACATTCTTTATAGTAAAACTACGGATCACTGCGATTAAAAAAACCTGACTAAAAATATGTTTGTTTGCTTTAAAGTGCATGACTTTGCTGTTAGATCCAACAAAAGATTTGTTTTGATGGCTGTGCATTGTGTAAAATGCAACATAACCGCTTGTATTGCATCATGTGAATGCTCTATCACAGAGGTGGCCAACAAGTCGATCGCCGGGTCTCAGCTGGTTGATCGCGCCTGATTTTGCATTGAATTGACAAGATACCCAAAAAGAACAATTTTCAATCAGTATACCATTTTATTGCATTTTATGGCATTTTCCAATTGTAACTCTATTACCGACCGGTCGGTCGCGAGTTACCAAGAAATTTTCTAGTCGATCCCAGTCGAAGACAAGTTTGCCACCCCTGCCGTATCATATCAATGTTAGGACTGCACGTTGGGCTTTCCTTTGCATCCCTCCATTGATGTTGAGCACAAGGTTGGGAAATTCGTGAAGCAGGGTAAACGTTTCGGTCTGTGGCCGAAAAAAACATCCTGAAATGCCCGTGTTTTTTCACTGGGTCAGTCGCACCCGAACCTATGAAGCGAAACGAGAAATTTTATTTTTCTTTGGCAAAACGTTAACGATGTATTTTTGTTTCATCGTCAGATGTACGAAGAAATCATCACCGCGCTTCAAGCTGCTGCGAAAGACGAAAGCACCCTGGCTGTTATTACTGGTGCTGGTGATTATTACTGCAGTGGAAATGACCTGGGAAACTTTATGGGAATAGACCCTAGTAATATGCAGCAACGAGCTCAAGAATCTGGTGATTTGTTGAGGTGAAATACCAACTTCTTTTTCGTAAAATTGATAACTTCTATTGCATCAACGAATTGCCCGTCATTTTAGAATTTAAACATTACCTGAAGTTAAAAATTGTAAGTATCTTCAGTCCTTTGAAAGCGTTTTACTATGTGGATTGCAATTCTGAACTGCTTACCCCATCCCCCAGGATACCAGATATGATCAGATACTGTGTCTGACCAAATGCTTGTGACTGAGTTCTCCAAACAATCTTTGAACTCGACTTCATAACGTGAGGCGCGTTGTAGTAAATGATTGACTCTTCCGCCGGTCTTGAGGTAGTTTGACCACAAAGAAGTCACCCTTCATCACTTCTCTGCCCAACAGTTCTTCTTGAAAATCCATCACGGAACAGCGCATGCCTCAAATCGATTCGTTGGCTGTCAGTTGGAGAGCGATTATGTTTCTAGTGCAACTTCTTGCTCAGACGCACCTTTGCTATCCTGATACTTCCTCGTCCTGCTCGATCTGTCTCTGACCTTCTCAGACGAAAAAACAAAAATCTGGTGGAATTTTGCAGGAAGTGCTTGGGTAACAGCGCAGGCCGTATAGGGCTCTATATCTCCGGCACATGTCTTCGTCAGTGCTTCACGACAGGCCATTGTATTTGCTGACGCACGCCCGCGGATCTAAATGCAAGCATTCCTTTGCAGAGCTTTTTAACTGCTGCATTGTTTACTTTGCTGCAATTCCAATCCTGTTTTCTTCGCTGAGACATTTCGGTTATTTGTCCGAAATAGCTTAAAAAATGTCTGTCATTTTTTCGTTTTCGGATATTTTTTTATGATTGGAAAAAAGCGTTATGACCGAATTGACTTGACCTTTTGCGGACATTTCAAAAAAATTTAGGTCAATGACCGAAAATCCAGCTCCAATCGAGGAAAGTTGATTTCGCACCAAGCATGCTGCGAAAAAACGTTTATTCTTTATTGCGAAAAAACCACGCCCTCATGAGTGCTGGCGCCTTTCCATCCTTCAGGAATGACTCCTGATTCATCTGAAGTAGCTTTGCTGCGGACGAAAAAGAAAACAAATCAGCTCGTCATCCTTTTCTTCGCCAGCAGGCTCAGCTCAGTGCTTGCCCTGGGCAAAAATGTGAACTGTGAACTTGAAATATATTCCAGGCCTTCCACACGAAACATTTGAACATGTCTGTTGCAGGAGATACGTTGCTGCTTACGTAGACTTTCCCAAGCCGTTGATAGCTGCAGTGAACGGGCCGGCGATTGGAGTGGCTGTGACCGTCCTGGGCTTGTTCGATGTCGTCTACGCAGCAGACAATGCTAGTTTTTCTACACCTTTCAGTCGACTTGGTCAGAGTCCTGAGGGATGCGCATCGTATACTTTCCCGAAAATTATGGGCCACGCTAAGGTGAGGTACGTTTTGTGGTCTGCGCTGATTCGTATGAATGGAAACAGCTTTTCTCGTTTTTGTTTCTTGAACTGTTGCAAATGCGGAGCGAATTTTTATTCGTTGCTGTTGAAAGAAACGTCGAGTTTACGCGGTGTTTGGACTGTATGTAGGTTCTGGAATCTTATAGCAACCGTGCCAGTAGGAAACTTAGCACTTCCTCTGGAGTAGTATTTGGAGATATCTCTGTAAGGAAATATCGTAACATTTTTGTTTCACGGAAACAAGTAAAAGCCATCTACTTCATTGTTTAGCGCTGCTCTATCAGGAAGACAAAAGTTGATCCTAAACATGTCTGTGGTGATGCTTGATCAGCACTTCTATCTTATGATAAAGCATTTCCATGTCTTAAATTAGTGAATTCTTTTCAAAACATTTAACCCCAAGTTTTTAAGGTGTAATTTTTGCGAAAGCTATTGTTCGTATTTTCCTGTGGAAAATCATCTTGAGCAAAAAAATGAAATTAGTTTGAGGGAAATACTTGTTAGGGGCTAAATTCTGCAGAAAATGAAGAAAAGCTTCAGTTTTTTCGAAAACTTTACTGTTTTTAAAGAAATCGAAATTTTCTGTCATAAAACAAAAGTGCCGGCAATGTACCGCCGCAATGTCATATTCTCTTTGAACGTCATGCTTTGCAGGAGGCAATTTTTTTTACTGAAAGAATTCCGCATTTGGTGCGTTCAGAAAATTAATGTTTCAGGCAAATTAACTTGCAAAAGATACCTTGTCAGGCGAAGCTTTCTTTTCCTATGCAAGATTCCTGGCGAAGTTCTCATTTTGAAACCTGTGTTACCAGTGCTGCAATGCGTTACTTATCACGTGGTGGGGCTGTCGTCATGACGACGGCCGTGCCTTACCTAGCCAAGCCTTAACATTATAATCAAAAATAAAGTTAAAAGAAAATGTTCGGCGTAGAATTCCGTCTCAGTTCTTTTGCCTGTTCCGTTGCCTTAGATCTTGAAGTACAAATCTTGTTGTTACCGGCAGGCGTGCGAGATGATGCTCTTCAATCGGAAGATCAGTGCTCAAGAAGCTCATGCGTGTGGATTGGTCACTCATGTGTTTCCTCAGTCCACTTTCCGTAAAAGCGTCGATAACGCTGTTAAGTCTATGGCCGAATTGCCAGCCAAGGTAAAAAATTCAAACTTGGTGCTGCCTCATAGTCCTTCGCCCAAAACGCGTTCTCATTTGTTTCATAATTGGGTCCACGCCGTAGACTTTTGGATAAATTAGCATTTTGTTTGGAATTGCGAGATTGCAATCGTTTTTTTTGTTTAACTTCAGCATTGGCGTTGGACTTTCTCAGTGTGTGGCTGTGGTATCGTTAGCAAGTGCGGCAGTACAGCTCGTTTTTTTGTTGAACTTTTTTTGTATTTATATTTTGCACGAACTGAAAATTTTTTTGAAAACCGTGAGGAATTTGAGGTATTCATAGGGCTGCTGTCCCCCACCATAGGAAAAAAGGGTGTAAAAGTAAATGAATGTTTTGTATGCGTGGCTGCTCAAGATTCCGAGCCAGTGTGCGGTAGACGTCGTTATAGTTGAATGAGGAAAGTTGGGTACGCGATTTTCGTTCCCTCAATTGGGTATTTTCGACTATTGAAGCTTGCAAACTGAAATTACACGATCAAGCGGAGGTGCAGGGCCGCAACCAGCTGATATTTTCGGGGAGACGGCAAAATGATTGTAACTTGTTGTTGTACCACTTTTTAGGGGCAAAATGATTGTAACTTGTTGTTGTAC
>JGI24158J21664_10012008_pt1 | contig 11496 bp, 5 predicted proteins | sample Ectturendosymbi3_FD_21664 | JGI IMG/M metagenome (IMG submission 21664)
GGTTTTGTTCGATCAGCGCCAGCCATTCCTCTTGCAACTCCCCAAAATATTCCTCTTCTCTTGGACTTGCTTGCGTCACTGCGGATTACTTCCCAAGTATGGTGTTAATCTTCTCCGCGGATTCAAGGATTTGCGACCAGCGGCGCAGCCAAGATTTTTCTAAGGGGGAGGGGCTTCTATATAGAAGCAAAAAACCTTGAAAAGGAAAAATTGCTTGTGATTAGAATAGCCAAGGAAAGTGCATAATTGGTGGATAAACAGTTGACTGTCCTCACCACGAAAATTGGGGTCCTTCCCACTAAACAACTGCCATCTTGTTTTTTCAATAATCTTTCATAGTACAGTAGTACAAGTCATGTCAAAATTAACTGTAAACCTACACCACAGTGATCTTCTAAAAAGGCCAAGATAATTCACAAGCTGTTAGCAAAGTGTAAGAGTATTCGCGTAAAGTAAACTTTACGACAATGCTCTAAGCCAGGGGTTCTCAAACTTTTGGTGTTATGGAGCCCATGAAGAGATTGACCATAATTTACAGAGCCCCACAATAAATTTCTAAAAATAAAAACAAAAAAACGCATAGCTCGCGGAGCCCCAAGATTTCTCTCGCGGAACCCTGGGGCTCCGTACGGAGCACTTTGAGAACCTATGCTCTAACCAGCCATGACCCTTCATAAAATCAAAAAGGCTTTACAAAATCTAGATCCTGCTTGTGTAGATGATAAACATCACGTAGAGTAGGCTACGTAAAACTTCTGCAAAGTTCATACTTTTAAAAATGCAAACGATCAGAGTGGCACATTCATTCACAATATAAAAAAACAATTGATATGAACTCTGCACAACAATATATGCGGGATATTCCATCCCATTCATCCCTAGAGCACAGCGCTTCAAAGAATTACAAGCAAAACTTCAGCCTCCGCAAACCACAGGTAAAGGGGTTAACAATCACTGGATTTGTTTTTCTTAGCTGCAGAATCACTTTCAGTATAATTGAACAACTGAGTCTAATTAAACACCGAAGTCTGACCGACGCTTTTCACTCACAGCGAAGTCTTCAAGAATTTCCTACTTGTTGACGGAGCGGTATGTATGCACTGACATAAGAGACAAGCCAGTTAGGCGGTCACTTTCCATGGTTCTTCTCAAGTAGAAGAACCATGGAAAGTGACCGCCTCACTGGCTTGTCTCTTATGTCTCAGGGTGCTGAAACTTCGTTCAGCAGGAGCTGTTGAAACAGGAAGTGTGGCTAGTATTTGAAGGAGATACCTAACATTCGACAAAATTTCTTGTTGTCATTCCAACAATGCTTCAATCACGTTTGACGGTCGCCTTCTTCTACCCCTTCCCATTTTTTGGTCCATCGTTTGATGTCTGCTGAAACCACAACATAGCTGTCTATATCCTCTTGGTATTGGGTCAGCAAACGGTTAATCTGATCATCGGTGGCAGAGTGGCAAAACTTTGAAAGTAAGCTCCAAAGCAAAGTGCATGTTGCTCGTTGGTCTTGAAACCTGTTCTCTATTTCAGAGATTAACTTATCGAGATAAGGAACAAATAAGAGCACGTAAAAAGCTCTTCAGGATTAGCAGCTGGGAAATTGTTTCTATAATTTTTCCGGTTCGCTCGGCGCGGTATCGTGACAGGAACCTCAAGTTTATTGCAAAGAACAGTGCTCCTTTTGAAAATATGATTGAAACTACTTTCTGAATTAAGTCTTTCCACCTGCAGAAGTGCAAGCACTACATCCAGAAGTTCATTTACTTTAAAAATATCCAGATTCTTTTCAGCAACATTTTCGAAAATGGCAAGAAAATGGCAGAAATGTGTAATGACATGCAAAGAAACTAAAAGTGATGTGCTGCGAATGGCTATGATCAACTGTGACGCTTTGGCTGCCACGTCGACTTGCACAGTTTGACTAGTGTGAACTTTGTCCAAAGTTTTGCTTATTGTTGGTAACAATTCCACAAACGTGACAACAGAATCATGCCTTTCCACCCAGTGAGTTTTTACAGAGATATAACTTTGCTTTTTCGACTAGATGTCGGTGTTCGTTTGGACGAACTTTCGCAGAATAGCTGCACGCTGCGCAGATCGCGAAATAAACACGTACGCTTGCCACAGCACCCATCGCATTTGGAATAGAAGGGAGTTGCGATGCGCCAGAGACCACTAAATTTAGCACATGACTGCAGCAGTACGTATATATTGCGCAATGGATACAGCATGCGTACTCTTGCCTGCACACCTCTGTATGCACCGCTCATGTGGCTGGCTCCATCGCATCCTTGCCACGCAAAATGTTTAAGTCAAGTACAAGTTGCGACAAATTTGTTAATAATACGCAGTCCGCTGGAGCTTCCCCAGTGGTTGAAGTAAGTCTGACAAAACATAGATATTCTTCGTGAATCTTGTTGTTTTTGACAAAAAGGAGAGATAAGCTAAGCTGCTCAACGTGACCATAATCAGATGTATCGTCCGCTAACACAGAGAACTTCACGTTTGCCACATCCTTCACAATTGACAAATGTGTTTCTACGCGTTGTGGTACTGCCGAAGATCATTTCGCAATGCATCCCATCTCGGCTTACAATGTTGGTGAAAAATTAAGAAAATAAATATCAATATTCTGATTTCTAAGGGGGGGCTTGAACCCCTTCAGCCCCTCCCCTGGATGCGCCTTTGCGACCAAACTCTTTCTGCTTTTAGTTCAATCCAGAAGTGAGGTTACCATTTTTATAAGAAATGTCATAAAGATGCAGATATAATATGCATTTTTTGTAAAAATCACAGGCTTCATTGCAAAACATTTTCTTCTCCTGCTTTCTTTAGCTTACCTATGAGTCATTGCTTGAGATGGGGTGAAATATTGAAATGGTTTTCTTCCGCTTTACGCAAACTAGCGCAGCACTATAGGAACAATTCTGGTCTCTGTCTTATTCGATGCATCCAACGGTGACAAAACTGGCTTTATCTATTTTTTTGGAGCGGTTCAACAGCACACATGGGTGCAGTGCACCTAACAAGCGCTGGTTCACATTTTGTTCTCGCTAGGGCGAATTAAGGCAAGCAAGATTTTGAAATCAACTTGGAGATGCAGTCATAGTATTAAAAGTTTGTGCATGAATGAATAACCTTGTTATGCGAAAATGTAACGTTTTTTGCTGCGATGGAAAGAGGTTCACCAGAATTAATTTTTGTGAAGAAGGTTGTCACACGAGATAACGTCACTGCTGCCTCAGCTGATGCCTTCTGTTTTTTTTTCTGCATGCAACGGCAATGACTGTACAATTCTTTATCTGTTTCTTGTGCTAAACGCGCAATAACTATGCCGCTCCGTCTATATCCTGGTTAGTGACGTTTTCGGCTCTAGCATATAGCTCAAATTTTCCCATTCGAAACAGCGAGCTTTCTGATAAAATAAAGACCGAAAACTGAGCTGTGGACTCCACATCGCTTTGGTATGTGCTCTTTGTTTGTCGTGTGAATTAGCGCACAGTTTGCAGAAGGGCTGTGGAGCTGGAGCCCAGCAATTTTGGATGAATGGAGCTGGAGCCGGAGCCTGAAATTTGGGTCTCGGTTCCACAGCTCTGATTGCCATGAACACAAGTCAGTGTTGAGAGACTCTTCGCATCACTGCAAATAATAAAATCTGATCTACGGGTCAAAGATGACCTGACTGAAGTCATGTTGTTTTTGAAAAACATGAAATAAGAACGAGTCACAAGGAATGGCAGAAGAAATTTGTGGTTCTAAGTTGCCACGCATAGATGATATCATTTAGGCTGTTACAAATTTTGTTATTAATTAATTTGCTTGTTTACGAAACTTGCATGAACAAATTGCGAAAATCGAAATACATGAAAAAAATCGCAGCGCTTATGGATATATACAAAAACTGTAATACAAAAACTGTAATACAATTCCTGATGATGGCTTACGCATAAGCCGAAACGTCGAATAAAACAATGTTTTCGATTATTGTGGCTGTTTTGTTTGTCATAAAAATCTACAGCAACTCCGTGCATAGTTTACCAATGTAATACAATGGTTTTCAGTTTTCACTGGAGGAAATATTTGCCATCCAGGACTACAGTCCTGGTTTCATGCCTTGTCTTGGTGTCCCGGTCAGGCAGCCAGAAGTCTCAGTCAAGCAGCAGATCGTGTTATGGTCAGCATAGACCTGCTCTAATGGACAACATGTACTGTCGACTTAGTGAGAATTGAAAAGTAATATGTATCGTTATTTATAATACTTTGTTGTGATAGACATATTTGCTATCGTTATGTTGCTTAAGAGGAAACTGGTTCTAGGGCTACAGCCACATGGACAAATTGTGTATGCGATTAAACCAAATTGGTCAGTATTAGTCTAAACATGTGCCTTGCAGCAGGACATTAAACTTGCAGCTAGTTTACATCAGAAAAGGAAGCATTCATATTTCGACCAGTAAAATGCCCGATGCGCAAGTTTTTAAAAATACAATTCAATTAAGCTGATGTTAAAGTTAGTTACGTTGCACTGATGAAAACAAATGGTCATCGCGGTGCACTGCTTTGATTGACCACAGATTTGTTTCTTTACGCAATAGAGTTTTCATAACTGCATGGCAGGTTTGATTTTTGCGATATTTTGTTTCATTTGTTCAGGACACCTCTAAACAATTTCCATCAATTAATTAACAATAAGCAAGACCTGTAAGCTGTCTACTGTGGTTAGGATTCTTAGGAAAACTGGTTTTGTAGCGAAGGTTTAGTACTGTATTTAATTGATTCAAGAAATAAGCAAGCGAAAAAAGCGTTTTGCGTGACTACTGCAAGAAGGAAGTCGAGAATAAGGCATTGCTGAAGCAAATGGTTCCTGGAGATCAATGGGCAAACATGTGATCTAACATTAGTCGTGCAAAGAGAAACAATTGTTTTCTTTTGCGGTAATAAAATTTAATTTTCCTCATCCGTCCTTATTTTTGGTTCTAGATCGATGGTAACCCTGGTTATATTGAATATCAGTTTTTGTGTATCTTTTGTAGGCTGGTGCCTGATGAGCGCGGTTACGCGCGAAACATTTGCCGAACTTTGAATTCAAACATTGATTCTAAAGATATATGCAATTAAGGATAACTTTTGGTCAGTGTTTGACTGCACTAAAATTACAATTAATCTGCTGGCAGCCATATTTAACGATCCAATCAGTCATTGGAACTAACTATCATCTGCTTATGCCTGATATACAACTGAGGTAAGACGCACTGCACCAAGCTATTTTATACGATCAAAAAAGTCTGTAAATAACATTTAGATGATCCCTGAATGCATTGAATGGTTTGCTTGTACAATTTTGAAAAAGTCTCGGCTTGCGTCCCAATGTGTGAAGTTGCAAGGTGCGTAATTAACATATTATAGCGCTAAACTAACCTAGCAAGCAAAACTTTATTATTCTATACTGACTAACATGCATAGTATTGTATGTTTATGTGTGGTACTTTCTGGTCAGCAACTACCTTTCACTTATGCGTTTCTTCAACATATGTGGGTCACGGACACCTAGTACATCCTTATAACAGTTACGGACCCCTCACGAAAAAATGTTGCACAATAAATATTCGAAATTAAGTGTAAATCATCGTTGCAGTAATTGAAATGTATGGGAAGCCTATTAACCCTTTAAATCACATTCACGGACCCTTTAAATCAAGTTAACGCATCTCTTAGGTGTCCGGGACTCCAGGTTAAAAACCCCAGATTTTTACATTTTGGAAAATTCATATCGTTGAAGTAGACAATAATGGCAAATATTTTTCACTCCAACTAAACTGTGCTGCTGTCATTATGTCAAAATAAGTTTATTAATAGCCCTTTGGGCAAAAACACCAGATTTTGCTGCTCTTTTTGTCGTGTATGACGTCAAATCTCTTCCAGGGTCACATACACGAGGTCTTTTTTCTCTAATGACAAGGCCCGTTGTGCTGCCATAGATACTTAGCATTTTAACGCCGATCAAATATGTCGCTGCAAGTCTCTGATGCGGGTGGTTTGGAACAGCCAACAGCATTTCCCTTCTGACGTTGCATCTAGCATTATTACAAAACAGAAACATCGCTGCCTTTTCGAAATAGCGCCTACGCAATACCTGAACCAATCTACGTTTATGAACAGTCTACATCAGTGGTTCTTAACCCAAGCGGCACGCCCCCCAGGGAGACGTTAATAAATTTCAAATCGGGCGCGAACCCTTGCGCGCCCTAGAACATGGAAAATTTGATCATTTAATTTACCAATAAATACATTTGTTTTTACAGCTTATGCAAAGTTAGGGGGGCTTGAAACACAGACAATTGCTTAAGGGAGGCGTGGTAGAAAAAAGCTTAAGAACCACTGATCTCCGTTGATATGTGCGTCGAACGCACGTGTTTCGGAATCTGCTATCCTCTACCACTGCCAGACATACGCAGTACGCAGAGCTATTTTGTAGTAAGTCGCTTCACGGCGTGAGGACACAGTCCCAACCGAAATCATTCTGCTTTGCAGTTTAGACCTAAGCTTCATCTGTTTTTTATACTTTCTAGGTTATGATAGGATTAAATGAGGTTTAGGCTTACTTCAATGTCACGCCAAGTAACACCGAGCATTTACATGCGAGGAAAACGAAAGAACACAAAAAAATTTGTGTAAGCAACCGCCTTTGTTACTAGAAATTATTTTAAATTTTTTCAGTGTTCATATTTACCTGCTTTTAACCAAAAGTGTGCAAACTCTTCTCAAGAAATTCTTAGCTTATGAATAAACTTCAATATATAACATTTGCAGTGCAAATTGTTCCAGCATTCTTGTATTTCGTATAATAAAATACTCAACTTTTGATGATATGGCGCCACAGAGTACAATGAACTTCGGAACAAAATATAGCATGTGTGATCTGTGTCGAAACCACTTAATCTACGCAGCACGATTCTTCAATTTGACGAAAGTTCAAGATAATTTTGTTGAGAATTTTTTGCCGAATCTCAACTGTACAGGCGTATTGCGCCACTTTTACCAGTAAGATGCGCTTTTCATTCTTGAGCTTACAGTGTACGATTAGTAAATCTTCACCCTGAGAACAATCAAGAAATTCCTAGCTTTTTTCACCTGTTGAGTGAAGTTACTTGAATGCCAAATAGCTGGTTGCGCTTGATAGTGTGACAAATTTCAGTAAAAAATAGTCTCACACTCTTTGGAAGATCGTGCCCATTTTTATTTCGTAGGTACACGTGATGCCGCAAAAATATAGCTAACAACAATCTTCTGAGAAAATCTTTTAAGGTTCAGTCAGCGAAGCAAAAACCGTAGGCACATGCAGGCAGAAGAGTCGGACACACGAATTAATTTGTGAAAAACTTCAAACAATCCTGAATGCGGTGCATTTCGGAACAGTTGCGAAACAAACCGAAGCAAGCATCAAAGGACAATCCACGATTCACAAATCTGATTGCCGACATTGCCAGAAATTCGGAATACCGTTTGTCAGGCCACGTAGGGCATTTTGAAGATTTCTAGCAAAGGATTGATTTCTTTTGGTTAATACACCATTACTTAAATCGTTTTTATCATGATATTAATCCTTGGTAATATTTGTGTATAACACCAGCAAGTTGCGCCCCAAGTTGTTTACAAGATATTGCAGAGTAATTAAGTTTTTACACCAACATCATGTGAATATGAATACACTTAGATGCGTAGAGGTATTTTGTGTAAAATGATATGCAAAACTTGGGTGTAGTTTGACATCAGGCGAAAGTGCAGGTCTGATTAACACCTGAAAATTTATTGATTCAGATAAGACACAACAACGCATCGAACCAATGTTTCAAATGAATTATTTTTGGTGTTTCGAAAAACAACTGTTTTTATCGTCTGCAAAGATTCATTCCATCATTTCCAAGTGATGTCCTTTGTTGATGTGCCAGCTCAGCAACTGCAGTGCGAAGTGCTGACAACAACAGGCTACGTAATTGCAGGGTGGCAAGTGAACTGCGGACAGAAAATTAATCGCCCAGCTTGATACACCAAAAGGGCTTGGTCGCAAAGACTAGTCGGTTATGGCAGGCCTGCACGTGCTTTACCGCAGCGTGCATCACGTGTTTTCAATGAGTGAGATGCTTTCCGTCCATCGTGGCACTCGTTCGCTTTTTGATGCTGGCTTAGCCACACAGCGAATTAGAAAGATTGCTTGGCATTCGAGCAACATGTTCAGGATAAATTGCTGTTTTGCAGACGCAGTAATATGAGAAAGCTATTAGGTGATGCTGCCGGTAACTCTCACGGCAAGAAGTTTTTGTGCTGTTTTGGTGAAAGTTTTAAGTATTAGCAAAAACGTTTCACGAACTTGGCTAAAATTTACCGTTATTATCTTGAAGCATTGCCAGAAAATGATAAGGTGAAGGTTGTGGCGAATACTACATCCGACCTTGTACTTCCTCACAAAAATAGATTTTGCTTGTTCTCACATTTGTTGCTATTGCTCAAGGTTTGAAGGCATATTGTTTTTAAAGCGAATGCCTCTTGGACATGTAAGAGTTGAAAATGTATGCATTTTGCGTCTGAGCATGTGTGCCGTCTATACAACTTGCTGAGCGCTTACAGAAAATAGGGAGATCCAAAGTCAGCGAATTTGGGTATACTGACGTTTAGTGTTAGTCTATTAAAAATATATTAAGAAAGTGTTCAGTTTCATCCAAGTCAGCACTTTAGGTCGATATATCCCCCATTTTGCGCCTAATGTATATTTGACTTGAACTGCTCATGGAAAGTTAGCCAAACAATGCTGCCAAGCAATGTGAGTGTCTTGTTTTTCGGGTGTGAGAGCTTGAGTGAAATTTGGGGGTTCGCTGACTGATTTGACAACTCACATGTCTCAAATCTTCTCTAGTTGTAACCGATATTGCGTGGTTGTCATAGAACTGTGCTGTCGTACGATGGTTAAGCGAATCAAATTACTTCGAAAATCTAACTGTATTTTGTTGCTGTGGTCGTATCAGTAGTCCCGTACGCGGTAGACGAGGCGCAGTTTCTCGAAATGCCTTGGGCCTGGATGCAGCAAGATCTGGCCAGCAAGCTCAGTAAAATGTAACAGCTCTTTGTATTGAAGGAAGGTCGTTTCAAGTTACCAGCAGCATGCCCATAAATTGAATTGTCTGCCCATGAAAAGAATAGCTTGAGAGCTGAGCAGTTGAATGCTTAAGCATATTGGACTCTCAAATAATGACTTGACGCGCAATCGAGATAAACCATTGCGCAACAAATAAGAGACTACGTTCCATGAGTGACGCATCTCACAAGGAACAGTATTCCGGCATCCAACGAAAAGTCTGTAGCGACAGAATCCAAGCTGATCTGATCACTACTTTCGATTTTCGTTACATCATCTGAACTATAATATTTGATTTTGTAAGTTTTGAAGAACCAGAAAGACAAAAAATTGATTTGCATTGTGAAGTACAACTTTTTCACCAGATTTAAATATTGTTATTACGTAGACCGTTGTGTATTTGCTGAGACCACTGGTGTAGGATGCGGGGTGCAGGGGGTGAAACCGCACCCCCAAAAGTTTTTAATTGGTGAAAATCCGGGCAAAATACCTTAAAATCTGGGCAAAATCTCCTAGAACCCGGGAAAAATGTGAGGAAATTTGGGCAAAATATGTGCAAACATTCACAAAATTGCTGTATGTGCATTTAACAAAAATAGCACCCAAAATGAAAGTGAAGACGTTTTTTTTTCTTTTTGGCAGGCGTGCGTGAAGTTTGGGCAAAAATGGTGCTTGAACTGCTTTGCGCCCATTGAAATGTAGTCGTTTTTTTCTTTGTGAGGTCATTTTCTTTGGATTTTTTCGGGCAGGTTTGCGGATATTTGGGTAAAAATTCTTCGCACCCCCAACAATTTGGCTGCTCCTACACCTATGGCTGCAGGGCCGGATTAAGGGGGGCAACGGGGGCAATTGCCCCAGGCCCTCCGCTCTAAGGGGGCCCCCCGCGATGACATTTATTTGTTTTAAATAAAATATTCGGTTGGAAAATTGTGATTCAAAAGATATACAAGAATACAAACTCTATATTTCGATGTTGCGTTGAGTATCATTGATGGTTTCTCTGCAAGTTTGACTTTCTGCCAGTTTTAGTAATCACTACTGAATGTAAATATTTTCGGTTTTGTTCAGTGCAAATATATTTTAATTTTGCGTGTAACTTTTCCTAATAGCCATTCTTTTGGCATGTGTTTATCTACTCGTGCATCACGCCTACTGCACAAATGTCGCGAAAACGATACTGTTTGCGTGCTTAAGCAGCAAAGCTAGTTCTGCTGTGGTTGCTGGTTAGTATCAATGATTCCGTAATTTCTTGTGCGGTCTGGGGGTAGCCGCAGCCGAACTGCGTCCGTTGTTTCGTCATAAAGGGTAACGTATGGTAGAAACGCACTTTTCTTCCGATGGCCACTACTTATGTTACATCATAAACATATGAAGCTAGTCAAGCCATTTACACCACATGTTATTGCGTGGTCCGTCAGACAAGGTTTTTGAACAGTCGATTTGTAGAACGAAAGAGCAGAAACGAGATTGCAGTGTTTAGCTAGCGCTATGCCAAAACCTGTAATGCCATCAGCAGCTAAATATGACAAAGTTTCTTGGAGAAAAAGCGCAAGAATCTGGCAGTGTTAGCTAAAACGCCGCGACTGAAACGTTTTTTTCCAGCAAAGCTTTAGCAGCAACGTTAAAACAGTGGCGTTAACCAGAGCACCTGAACATGCAGGTGAAACTCACGACATAAGTTTCGAAGCACCTTTCACACTCAGACTAGCTGGCCATATTGACATGTTATTTTTCCGGTGTTTTTATTTGTAATGTTTGGTTTCTGTTTATTGTTCGGGTGAATGTTGTTTCTTGCAGAGTCGCTCTCTAGCCTCGGAGTTCCCAATCTGAGGTACATTTCCTTATCTCAGGGGGTACATTGTACATTCAGGGGCGTAACGAGGTTAGATGGCGCCCGGGACAAGAAGCAAGTTTTGCGGCCCCATATTTGAAACTGAGGTCTTTCGGAAGCAAATGTACTATATGGAAGAAAGTACTTGTGACATTGTTGGGACTTTTCGGCGCTCCCCGCAGTGATTTGGCCTCCCTTTTTGACTCATATTCGGCGCCCGGGGTATTGCGCTCCACTTGTCCCCCCGTTATGCCTCTGTGTGCATTTATTGTACAGCCGTAACCAATTAACTTTGAGACATAAAATTGAGTCTACGTGAAGTTCTATTAAAATTCAGTGGATTTTAGTTATTTTACCCAGCCTTGTTGTCATCAGAAACTTTAGGGATACAAGCTCACCTGCCGAACTGCTGAAGGGGTACATTGTCAGAGAAAAGTTGGGAACCCCTGCTCTAGCCTGTGGAAATATTTTTCCTTAGTAAGAATACACTGTAGTGTTTGTATCATAAACTCTCTTCTCGCAGCAACTGTAT
>JGI24158J21664_10012009_pt1 | contig 11495 bp, 11 predicted proteins | sample Ectturendosymbi3_FD_21664 | JGI IMG/M metagenome (IMG submission 21664)
CCTCGGACTGTTGAGTAACAGCTTATGTGGCCCTCGGACTGTTGAGTAACAGCTTATGTGGCCCTCGAACAAAAAAGTTTGGAGACCCCTGTTCTATGACATACGCGTAGCCGTAGGGGACAGACTCACTAGTCAACGAAAACGTTTCTCCATGGATGGTAAGAATGGTTTTAGTTTATACATTAGGGGTGCTGAACTGGGAAATCATGTTAGTTTTTGCGAAGTGTCTCTAACGCTTGAGATATCAATAAATTTTTGGATTCTTGGTGTCCGAATGAAGAACTTTATGTTCGCCGAGGTAAGAAGTCAAAATTTCAAACGCTTCTCTTGACAAAACCTAAATCAGGTAGTTTAGCTGATATTGAGTAAAAGGTTTGGGTTTATTTATTTGTCAATATTATGCAGCAGTCAGACTGGTGCCGCAGTAGTGGCTGTTACTATTTTCGTCTCCCAATACTGCTTAGTCGGTTCAAAAGAACTAATAGCATTTTCTTCCCAACGGCCATGATTTACCACAAAAGCCATCTTACAAATCACGCCATTTGAAAAAAAAAATTTTGTTGACTTGTACTATTTGCAATTCTCACCACCAGCTGAAAAAAACCGTCCTTTGAAGATTAGGATTCAAATAGAAAAACTTTGCCTTCAATCACAAATACCGTCCTGATGTGTCAGGTCAAAATTACAAACTTGTTCATGGAATAGGTTACTTCGTGACTTCTCGGGAAATTTCGCGGAAATAATTTGCACGTGACAGTCGTTGTGTTAATGAGGAAAACGCAACGTAGATGCAGCAGTAAATTTATATCGCGTTTTACACGAGACAAAATAAGTTTGTTCCTTGCGTTTTATGAAAAAATTCCCTGTTCCGATTGAATGTCAGGAATTAGACTTTAAACTTAACTTACAGTAAGTCCTGAAAACTTAACGAAACACTGAGCAGATAGGGCAGTAAATTTATATCACGTTCAAACGGGGGTCAATGGAACATCATGTCACATAGAAACTAGTTTCGCGTTTTCCAACGCATCATCAGTCCTGTAAATGTAAGACAAATCTTACAGGCGAAATTTTGGCACTTGAAAACAAGTAAAGGAAAACACACAAACTGTGGCTAGTTGCAAATGCATTACTAAAAAATGTTTTCGAAGCTAAAAGGTTGACNTTACAAGAGCCTCATAAACCAGTCACTGCTAAGAAAATCTGCGTTTGGCAGCGGTCTAACAAAGACACTTTTCCTCTGGAGATAACACTAGTGCGCTATAACGAATGCCAGAGAGAAGCCACGCGATAAACAAAGCGTAACAGTTCACGAAAAATCAAGAAAGGCCGAGCCTTCCAACGTACATTGGAAGCGTGCAATGAAGCTAATTTTTAGTTATTCCTTGTTCTAAACACAACTTCTTTGATGGTGGGGCAGTTCGTCAATTCTTCCTTTCCTGTCTCTGGTAAATGTCAACATTTGCGGAAAACGCTCTGTTTATCGCGTGGCTTCTCTCTCGCATTCGTCATCGCGCACGTGTGTTATCTCTAGAGGAAAACACTTAAAAGCACTCGTGTTTCTGTATGCTTTCGAGGAATCAGTGGACTGCCATCTGCTTTCGTCTTTTTGCAATTGTCTCTCAATAAATTCTACATCCTATTTGTAACAAACCTGTGCGAAACTACTGTAAAGTTAAGAACAAAATATTTTTGCAAAAAGCTGAAAAACCGGGGAACTTTCTTCAAAGAGATCAGCATCTGAAGAGACCAACCGCCCCTTACGCTCCTTTCTAAGTTCGATTCTGGTTATGCTTCTGTAATAAAGCGAGGGGTTAGCATCGTTTCCAGAGCAGACCGTGGCCTCGGTCATTGACCCTGTGAACACGTTCCAAACACTGAGCGCCTGGCACCGATTTTGCAAAGTTTGGGCCGAACTTTTTGGACGATAAGGAAATTCAGATAGTTAGTAGATTTTTGGGTGAAGTCAGCTGCTGAATAACAATTCATATATCAAGGCAGCTTTCGCCAAGTGTGCGTATCGGAATTGCGCAACGTCAAAGTAGTTTATCAACCGGGATTACTTATTCTGAGTTTGTACTTAAAAACCTGAACAAGAAACTCGAAAAAATGTTTCCCCGCCAGAAACATTTGCCACGAGATTTCTTACGTGATCACTTCTGACGTAAATGAAATATTTGCACATTATTTCTTAAAAATATGATTGCTGATTGTTCAGACTTTGCCTGCATAAACCCCAGTGCTCATTTACAGGAGCTGGATAAACTCATTTGCTTTTAACAGTGGACATGTGTGAAGTAGGAAGCAAGGTCAACGAAACTTATTGATACAAGTTGAGCTCGTTTGCCACTTACAAACTGTTTAGAAAAGAGAAACTGGTTGAATCAGCCAAAGGTTTGTTTTATTTCAAATACCGCCCATCTTATAACCCAGTACTCTTGCTGGTCGTGTATGGGTTCACGTTGCTTTCAAACCTTTTTAATGGAAAAAGATGTTGGAACTGCGGAAAAACATGCAGTTTTACCGATTTTTGATTACGACAGCATTATTCATGACATTTGCTCCGATGGTAACAAATATCTGCTAGATAAAACGCAACTCTCCGCCGCTGAAATTATATTAGGCTGTCTAAAAACTACATTCTCTACAGATGCACTACTTGGTCTAAACCTTTTATTACATCGTAGAGAAATATCTATGCTCCACTACTTTTCCAAAATAATTTTTCGTTTGGTACCCTGCCCTTTTCATGTGAGCCTCCTTAGATCGTTCAGTGAATTTGTTCCCTACACTTTGTGTCACAATCAAGACGTTCGATTCCACTTTTCAAAAAATCTCTGGCATTTAACTTTTTTCTCGGTAAAAAAAGGCCTCTAGCTTGTGGAATTCTCTCCCACTTGAAATTAAATCTTCTCCAAGCCATGCTATGAACCGTTTCAAATCCTACCACGTAAAAACATAGTACCGTCACTTTTTGGCAAATATTCTTCGTTTGACACCCGCATGTTGTATGCTTCGCCCACAGTTCATTGAATATCAATAAAAAAACGTATCGTATCGACTGTATGTTTGCGGTGATGTCGAAACTGAGCTTCACCTTTTCTTTTACTGTAAATTTCATGATGCCGCACGCGCGATACTTGTACCAAGGTCTGTAATATTATTAGCTGAGCACTTTGATGTTTTGAGCAACGTTGAGCTGCTGCGTTTATTCCTACTTGGCCTGTCTGATGCGCCAACACAAATCTACATTGGCTGTCTTTTACACCGTAGATGCGTTACTCAAATCTTTCGATAGATTCTGACTGCACCCTCGTAACAATATGCATCATTTATGTGTGATTCGTGCTTTCCTGTTGTATTTTTGGTTATATCAGCTCGTCGTGACACGGCAAGATTGCTGTAATCAGGCTAACGCCTGTGGAAAAATAGTCGCTAAATAAATAAATAAATAAAAACTGCGATAGGAGTGCAGTCGCTCTGACCACTGACTATCGACGGGGGTCTGGGTTAAATACACCTCTTTTCAAACAATGTTTGAAAAAGGGAGTTTTGTGTGAAATGTTTTAACCGTTTCCTGAATCATCTAGACGGATTGACCCTATGTGAAGGAATCCATTCCACTTAAGAAATGAAAAGATGTTTTCAATTTGCTGCCCAATAAATAATCCCCATTGATTTATGCAGTGTTTTTTTAAGCCGTTTTTGGGTGTCAAAATGACACCCTAAAGTTTTGCAATTACACCCTAAAATCTGAAAGCAAGATGTGGTTTTGCCTTGTATTGAAGTAAAACGATTTGAGGAAAGCATGGTTTCCTGCACGTAGCTATTGCACAGACGGCTGCAATGTTATAGGCTGACACAATTTTCTGCAGAAGTTGGAAGCGAAAATTGTAAGTATGATTTACATTGTCATGCGCACCGGCTCGCTTTGGCCTGTTGCCGTACTGCCGCAGGTTGTTACACAGTATGGTGTACAAAACTGCAAAAGCACTTTAATGCAATTATGGAAGTGCTTTACTGTTTCACCGTTGCGATCGGCCTGCCTGGCGATGTATCAGACTACAATGAAGACAAAGGTCGGCAGTTGCAGCGCGCATACAAAACAAGGTGGTTGTCGAGTGAGGCAGCAGTGAGAGCTAGGAGTGAGATTTTGACTATTTGGGCCGCACTAAAGCAGCTGTCAGAAAATAAAAATGATGCAATGTGCGTTGTTTGACCGCGAGTTATGAAAACAAAAAATTTCAACATGGTGCTTTCCTTTTTGTCAACATTACCACCTCACCTGACAGAAACGAGCAAAGTTTTTCAGGGGGTATGTTTTAACTTTGCACAGATGAAAGCTTCCGCAGAGCTTTGCATCAATAAGCTCTCTGGTGCCGCTGCTAAATCCGAGCTTGAAGCTAATTATGAAAAGTTTGGTAGTGAATTAGGGGCACTTGGAACGCCGGATGGTTTGGCTGACTCGTGTGTGTCGAGTGGCATGACGTTTTGGAAGGGCACCGAAAGATTGGCAAATTGATCATCCCCATACAAAAAAGCCTCAGCACTACAGAACAAATTTTCGAGAAATCCTGGGAGCATACCAAAGACATATACACATGTTTCGTCGACTCCGGGAAAGTACATGGCCGAGTTCCTCGTGAAAAGCTCTGGGGCTGCCGCGGAAGCACGCACGGTGTTGATGGGTGCCGATTGCTGGCCGTCAATTAACTGTATTCTTGCTCAGAAGATTGTGTCCGTGTCGACGGAGTTAACTCACAACCGTTCAGCGTTGGTGTTGGGCTCCAACAGTATAATTGCCTCGAGTATGATGAAAATTCGCAAGTGTCTTACTTTGTTTTATATGTGCGCTAAGCCATGTCTTGTGGGCCTTGCGGCTGAAATCAATAAAACTGTCAAACTGTCAACAATGGTATGTGCTGTCAACACTCTTCTTCAGAGTCGATATCAGGGTTCTCCAAACTACGACCCGCGGGACAAATCCTGCCTGCGAAGTCATTTTCATCCGGCCGCAAAACACATTTTGCCAGTAATGAAAAAATATTATAGTTGCCAAAAACTTGCTGACTAGGTAGAATGCAACATATCCTGACAAAATTGCATTTCGCAAGATGTTGGCCCTCGCACTGTTTTGCAATGTGGTCCTCTACCAAAAACGTTGGAGAGCCGTGGTCTGTGTGAATTGGATAGATAGTCACAGACGCGTCGACGCGAGTGTCACTGTTGGGAACTGCAGGATGAACCGTTTTCTTTTTGCGGGTGAATTGTTGCTGCATGCGTGGATCTTCTCAACAGGGTCTTCAGCACGGTGTACAAACATTTCATCACGCGTCATTTCATCACGCGACATTTAATCACCGGCATGTAATCACTAGACAGTTAATCACGAATGCAATTAAACTCCCAGACATTTAATCCCTTAGACACTTTATCACTAGACAGATCAACATGCAAATTTGTACAAAATACATATTTTTTCAATTGTACATAATACATTTCCAACTCGCTCGTGGCATAAAATCTGCCGCCATTTACTGTCTTGTACAGAACAAGGTTCAAGTTGTGTATGATCGCATGTTGAATGAAGTAAAAAGAATTATTATTTTGGCTTTTCCTGAGGAAAAGGCTTTTCCATCTAGAATACTGCTAGATTTTGAGAGTGCAGCTATAAATGCTTTTAGACCAGCATTTCCAAGTGCAACAGCTACGGGTTGCTATTTTCATTTGACACAAAGTATTATACGAAAAGTTAACGAAATTGGTATGAAAGAAGACCACGAAAGCAATGACAGTTTATGATTGGCTCTTCGCTGCTTACCTTCTTTAGCTAATGGTGCCATCATCTGCGTCCCTTAATTTTTTTTATACTAGTTGAAATAATTTTTTTTATACTAGCTGACAACCTACACTTTTTCAATGTCATCACCCGACATTATGGAGTTTTATGAAAGGGCATGACAAAGATATGCAGATCCAACTAACACCATTTTAACAAACTATCCAGTGATTAAATGTCAGTGATTAATTGTCACGTGATAAAATGTCAAGAAACCAGGTCAGTGATTAATTGTCTGCGTGATTAACTATCTAGTGATTAAATGTCAGTGATTAATTGTCTCGTGATGAAATGACGCGTGATGAAAAGTCATCAAATCCTTCAGCACGCATTTGATCGGTTTTCTGTTGCGTGCGACCAAGCAGGAACGAAAATCAGCACTAAAAAGATTGAGGCAATTTGTCTCTCAAGACGCCCAAGCAGTGTATTCTGCAAATGAGCGGAAATACACTGCAGCAGGTGGAGACGTTCAAGTAGCCTACCTTGGGGTGGTATTCATGAGTGACGGCAGTCGGAACAAAGAGACGGATACACGGATTGGCAATGCAAACTCGGTTCTGCGTGAGCTTTATTGCTCCGTGGTGACGAAACGGGAGCTTTCAAAGACGGTAAAGCTTTCAGTTTTTAAATCGGTCTTTGTTTCGATCCTCACCTGTGGTCATGAATCTTAGGTGACGACTGAAAGAATACTGTCAAAATACCAAACGACAGAGATGAGATATTTGCGAAGAGTTCTCGGTGCGACGCTTCGTGACAAAGAGCACAGGTCTGAAATCCATAAAACCCAGGATGTAAAGTGTAAAGCCAATTCTCCGAATCGAGAGATCCCAGCTACGTTGGTTCGGCCATGTGTCCAGAATGCCGCAGGATAGATTAGCGAGAAAGTCCTGCTGGCTACACCCACGGGAATGCGGCCCAGAGGTCGTCCAAGGACGAGGTGGCCTGACTATATCTCCGACCTTACTTTATCCCGTCTTGATGTGGACCCACGGAAACTGACATTGTTGTTTATCGTGATTCGTGAGGCATATCAGGTCCTCCTAAAATTTAGGAGGACCAGTGTTTCTCAATATTAAATATTCAATATTAAATATTGAGAAACTTGCTGCCCCCGAGACTATCCCCAAATGAAAAGTGGCACGAAAATGAGTGAATGAATGAGTGAGTGTGTAGGCGCACATTGAAACTTTCTGTTTATAAAATTGTCTTTACCGTATTTGCAAAAAGTGAATGTCGAATTCAAATAATAAGCTTATTTGGACGGAAACGTGCGCTTTTGTGAAGATCAGTTAAAAGTATCAGACATCGAAGGAAAAATGGTGTTGACACCCTAAAGCTCCAACCCAACACCCTTTTAAATACCTTAAAAAAAACTGGATTTATGTCACCTTTCAAAGCTGATCTCCATGCAGCTTTGCGTGGATTCATTTTTTCATCTCTTGTTTGTTAAATTCTTCTTTTTGATTCGCAGGCATTTCGCTCATAATCGATTTGTGCAATTAACTTAAAAGAGAATCTTTGCTATCTCTAATGAGAGTCAAAACCTGAAAATTACGATGGTATTGTTTCTAATAGTCAAAAAAGTGATATGGCAGACCTTTTTCTTTCAGAATATTGACAAGTGATGCTGCAAGCAGTGCCCTATCCTGACTCAGCATAGCCCGGGAGGTTTATCTCCAGACCGTAGAACGAAAATTAACTGTGTTTTATCATTTCTTTTTTTCTCCTTAATTCACAGCATTTCGAAAACATTAGTTTGCTTGTCGGCAACCAGCAACAGCAGCAGATAGGTTTGTTTCACGAAGTGAATACAGCGTTAAGTTGACTTTTCATCACCTGACGGATTCAACCGCAACATATGTTTTTAGCATATCGGTCAAAAGCTATGTTGTTCGTGAACTGAGACAACTCACAACCACAACATCGTTCATGTCCGCTGTGAATCTTCAGAAGATTATGGATTCGCATAAGATTCTATTTTTTACTTTGTTGATTTAAAATCCTGTACAATTATGCAAGTAACAGTATGTGCATGCAAGGTTTTTTTAAAGATGTTTTAGGAACCCGATTCGGTTCCCTAGAATTGAAAATCGGGTCTCTAAAATCAGAGAAAGCGGGTATCCCTACAGGTTCATACCGGGTACCTAGCATTTTCCTTTGAAAAAACTGGATGTAAAAATCCGTGACGTCACACGCTATCACCACTGGCCTTATCCCGCCGAGCCACGTGACAGATAACGCTTCGCGCCATTACGTCACTGCCGTCACAGTTCTTTCCCGCTTTTCTTTTGTTTTCTTACAGCGCCCTTCTTACTGGATACAAAAACTTGCAGCAGGCACGCTGCAGTTCATACTTACTTGTACCGAAGCAATCATTTCCCAGATTTTCCCAGACTGTGTAGTATGCTCACGCAAAACGTTAAGTTTTATTTACGTGTAAGCCAGGGGCGCAACCAGCTCTTCATTTCGGGGGGGCAATTTTCATGAATTTTTATTCGATGACCTCATCGTATTTATTCAACCGTGATACAACTTTTTCGCAAGCGGTCACAGATAAAGTTCTCTTCGCAACATTTCCGAAAATGAGAACTGTTTAGTTTTAATCAGGCCAGTAACTAGGGGGTGCAGATATGGGCGCAATTTTGTTGTAAAATGTGGGGTACAGCTTGGTGCGAAATCAATATAGTCATTGGGTCGATTCAGAAGTACAGTTTTATAAATACAGGTTTCCAATCTTGTTTTTAGAGGTATTTTGAAAGCAACACTAATCCCGCTTTGTCCTTACAGATGACTTACAAATTAATATACTTAATTTGTTACTGGACACGGTACTACATGTATATTTCAGAACATCGTCAGCATCCCAAACTTTTACAAACGTACAGCGTGACCACATAAAAGGGCATCTGCTCTCACAAGCAAAATTCATGAACTTGGCAATAAGTAATGTCAACATTCAAAATTAGCCGACAGTTTAACGCTGATAACGGGGCAAGTTTTATTGACCTAAGAACTAAAAATAATTGACTTTATTGACCTAACAAAATTTAGACTGAATAAATGATATTTCTTGAGAATTTTTTCAGAGTTTATATTAAAACGAACATTTATTAAACGAAAACACAAATTCTCAACGAAACTTGCGACACAAGTCTGTGCTATTCATTTTAATTTTTAAACTGGGGTTTCATCCACCCAGGTTCAGAGTTTGTGTGACAAAAATTCCGGTTCAGTGTTCCAGGGATATTGTGTAAGCTTTTATCTGCATATCAAAATTATCATTTTTTCTCACCAATACTAAAAAGAAATTTTGACTAAAAAATGATAATCATAAAAAATTGTCTTTATTGCCCTGTAAAAAGAATATTGACCTAACGGTAAAAAATTGACTTTTTATTGACCTATCAAATTAAGAATATGAAACTTACACTTTCTATCCAGAGTTCTTGCAAAAAATCACGTCATTCAAGCTTACTACCAAAAAATTGACTTTATTGAAAAAATTGCCCTACTGATAAGCTATTAAATTGACACTTCTGCTGATCAAAGGAATAGCTTGTCCGCACACGTGTGGAATAATAATTCTTCTAGACTTCGTGAACAGCAAATCTGCCCATCCTAAATCTCCATAATAGTGCTGTTTTTTGTCTTCGGCAAAAACTTCGTAGAGACTTTCCTGAAAATGTAACTTTCTAATATTTATATTATAAACTTGCATNTTTAAATTTTGGTCTGTCTTCTGAATACGTGACAACCAACGTTAGAGCAAAACCAGTTACATTTCTGCACGAAATAAATCATTGCTGTGCTGTGATCTCTCACACATGCAGCTGTTAAACTCTTATTGTCTCAAGACAACACACAGGGTAAAATGTAGGACAGATGCAGTCAACAATTTTTCGCAGTCCCTAGAAAATTATTTTATCGAAGTTAATATTTATAAAAATATCAGATTCTGTGATACCACCCCAAACTCTGTTTCAACAACAGCTTGACTATGTGCAACATATAACATGGAAAAGCAGTGACGTAACTGACGTGGGACAGGGACGAGCCGCCTCCCCTGGCAAGCTAAATGTAAAAACTGGGCCCCTTTTAGCTGACATTTTGATATTCAGTATTCTTTTGCTTTTTAATAGTTTTTTTGCGCTTTTCGGTGTGTTTTGTTTCTTTTAGCAAGTATAGACTTCCACGACTTCCGGATTCACTGTCATTTCTTGACTTTTTTCGCAGTGTTGGCTAGTGCCATCAGTACGGTAGTCAGTGGCCCTCTTCAGCTAAGTTTTGTCCCCTTGGCCTGATGAAAAGCTTTTCACACAAAACGTGACAAACGTCACTTTCATTTTGAAACCTCTCCAAATACAAAACATAAATAAAAAAAGATGGGGTGACATGAAAAAAGTGGGGGAACACGTTCCCCGTATCCCCCACCTAATTGCGACCATGGGTGCAGGAGGTCTTAGGGTGGCGAAGCCCCCTAAAAATTTTTTCGCGTCCTTGGAAAAATGTGTTGGACATATTTAAAAATGTGGGCCCCTCCCAGACAACTCTTCTCCCCCTCTGGTGTCCCAAGCTGGTTACGGGCCTGGGTTTAATCAAGATGCAGACCGAACGATCATAACGGAGTAAAAATTATTAACCTAATACTAACGTCTGGTTCCGTATTCAACTAGTGCAGTCATGGCTTTAGTGTGGCAGATGTATAAGCTACAAGTAAACCTCCCTAACTTTTCGTCTTGTTTTAGCAATTTCATCAAACCATTCATCAAGTTTTTTGAAACTTTAGTTGAATATATTTGCTGTGAGATAATTTCTGCAGACGGTATTGCGACTGGTGAAGCTGCCAGAATGTCAGATAAAAGAGACTGTTTGAGTCACAAAAAGCCTTTGAGCCACAATTTCGGCTCATTGTCCGGGTGATGACGTCATAAAAGAATAACCAAAAAAAAGCAAAACTTGCCCTTTTTCTGACGACGCCCACCGAAAACCCCGATCCCAAATCTCAAAAGGTTTTTTTTTCAATGCAAACTACAAGACTTCACGAGTCTTCCGAGGGTTCGAATAGCTCGCTATCATGTTCTAGCGGCAAGTTATCGATAGCCGAAATGCCGCCAGTGGAAGACTCAATGCATTTTCTGCAATTTTCTGATTTTGGGGTAAAATGGGGTTTTGGGCGATATCTTTGGTTCTAGACACGCTAGAAGGTCAATCAAGGGCTCTATAGTCGCGGATAATCGTTTAGTTTCCAAAAAAAGTTTGAGCCAAAAAATGGCTCATTGGGTTGGCGCCCAGAACCCGTCAAAGCTGGTCAAACATTTAAAAACATGTCCTCTTTGTGACGTCACCAAGAGAAAACCCCACACTCAAATCAAATAATTTTTTTTAATCGAAACTAGAAAACTTGCCGCATCCGTAGAGGGTTTGAACAGCTCTCTAGCTATTGAGACTGGCGAGTTATTGACAAAAATGTGCCGGCCTATATAGGCCAGCGCAGCCGTTAAAGGGGTTTAAAAATGATTAGAATACAAAATTTCAGCTTTATTATTTGTAAGTTTCTGCTGCTCTTGTCATCACTTTTGTTTTGGTGCACCATTTTTTCTTCTCTCATTTATTGCTCTTTCCTCCCGCTGTGTGTTTTAACTTATTGTTACTAGTT